>FLNW01001259.1_pt1 | contig 77505 bp, 71 predicted proteins | sample 1140371 | NCBI WGS metagenome assembly FLNW01 (sample SAMEA3878170, study PRJEB12797) | bioreactor metagenome | biome: Moose rumen | place: Sweden | collected 2011-10
CTAACCGTAGCACTTGCACGTGTTGTGAGTGCTCTCTCTTCTCGTGTCATGAATATTACAACAAGATATAAATAACTGAATACTAACATATAAACAAACTATATTATTTCGTATGAAAAGATTATTACCAATAGTATTATCATTGATTACCTTGTCGGTGTTTGCCGAGGATGTTGTATTCAAAGCGAGTGCGCCGAGCAAGGTGATTGTAGGCCGGCCGTTTCAGTTGACCTATTCTGTGAACCACCGCAGCAGGGATTTGCGTGCCCCGGAGTTCACGGATTTCGATGTGCTTGCAGGGCCTTACACCTCCACCAGCAGCAGCACATCGTTTGTCAACGGCAGACGCACGTCTTCGTTCGACCAGACCTACACCTACACGTTGATGGCGCAGCGGGCAGGCACCTTCACTATTGCCCCAGCAACGGTGCGTGTGGACGGGGATAATGTGCAGTCCAACGGCGTACGGATTACCGTACTACCCGAAGACGAGCAGGAAAGCCCCCAGCCTTCCTCACAAAGCAAGAGTGCCAACACACAGCGTTCACAGCCTGCGCAGCCCTCGCAATCTGCACAGAGTGACCAATCCGTAAACAGCGAGAACCTGTTTGTCCGCACGATTGTCAGCAAGACACGCGTGAGCGAGCAGGAAGCCCTGCTGCTGACCTACAAACTCTATTTCGCCAACGTAGATGTCGCCCAGCTGACCAACAACACCAAACTGCCGGAGTTCACAGGTTTCCTCAAACAGGAGTTGGAGCAAGGCGAGATTCAGACCGAACTGGAGCATTACAACGGCCGCAACTACCAGACGGCTGTACTGTACCGCACAGTGCTCTATCCGCAACACTCAGGCGATATCCGTATCGAGCCGGCTAAGTTTGAGGCGGTCATACGCGTGCAGACGCAACAGCAGGTACGCAGCATCTTCGATAATTTCTTTGCCTCGTACACCAATGTAACGAGGATGCTGACAGCCCCGGCAGTCACCATTCATGCCACAGCACTTCCTTCCGGGAAGCCGGCCGGCTTCTCCGGCGGCGTAGGCAAGTTCACCCTGACGCCTACTATCTCGCAAAACGAGCTGCAGACCAACGACGCCGTCACCCTCCGTCTGGATATCACCGGCGCAGGTAACATGAAACTGCTGAAAACTCCGGCAGTCGATTGGCCGGAAGGCTTTGAGCCATATGACCCGAAGGTAACAAACAACTACTCCGTCTCAACTGCCGGGATGAGCGGCACCAAATCAATTGAGTATCTGGCTATCCCGCGCAGCCCGGGCGAGTACACTATTCCGCCTGTGACCTTCAGTTATTACGATATTGAGGACAAACAGTATCACAAGCTCTCCACACCCGAATACACAATCCGCGTCAAACGTGCCGCAGGCGATAAAGGCAGCAATGCCACGGATGGCGAGCCGGTGATATCCTACACGCAGAAAGAAGATATCAAGCAACTTGGTTCTGACATCCGCTATATAGACACCAAGCCGCTTCCGGTCCGCAATGCCCGCAAGGAGCACGGCAAATGGATGGACAGCCGCTACCTATGGCTGTGGTATGTTGTTCCTGCCTTCATCGCCTTGCTGCTCCTGATTATCCTGCGCAAGCAAATCAAAGAGAATGCCGATGCCGCCCGTGTGCGTTACAAACGCGCCAACAAAGTGGCACAGAAGCGTCTGAAAGCCGCAGCCGCAGCACTCAAAGCCAGCGACAAAGACCGTTTTTACGAGGAGATTGAACGCGCGGCATGGACCTATCTCAGCGACCGTCTATCAATTCCTACGGCCGAGCTGAACAAGGACAACATCACTACCCATCTGCACGACAAGGGCGTAAGCGACGCACTCATTGCGGATATGATGAACGTCCTCTCTACCGCAGAGTTCGCACGCTATGCACCTGCTACCGACCATGCAATGGAGAATCTCTACCACGATACCACCAATTTGATCAACAACCTTGAAAATCAGAAAATATGAGAAAGATATTATTAGCAGTTATCCTGCTCCTTTCACTTTTCAGTTTTCATCTTTCAGTTTTACAGGCACAAACGGCTTTCGATGAGGCTAACACCGCTTATGCGGCAGGCCGGTATACAGAGGCGGCAACACTCTATCAATCCTTGATAGACGAGCAGCCCGACGCACAGGTGTATTACAATCTGGGCAATGCGCAATACAAACAAGGTGAACTTGCACAGGCTATTCTCTCCTACGAGCGCGCACTGCGTCTCAAACCGAACTACAAGGATGCACAATACAACCTCGCCTTTGCCCAAAGCCGTATCACCGACAATGTGCGCGAGCAGGACTTTTTCCTCTCCGCTTGGGCTCGTACGGTTCGCAACAGCCTGAGAGAACCCACATGGCTGATTAGTTCCATCGTGCTTTTCGTCCTTGCCCTGACAGCCCTGCTGCTGTTCTTGCTCGGGCGCGAGTTATGGCTGCGCAAGACTGCATTCCACGTAGCGTGGATAGCTCTGCTGTTCTCTGTTTGCGCCGGAGCCAATGCCGCCTCGCTTCACCAACGCGATACTCTGCGCAGCGAGGCAATCATCACCCAGGGAGTGGTCAACGCCAAATCTTCGCCCGACCGTTCCGGCACCGATCTGTTCACATTGCATGAGGGCACCAAGGTAACCATCCGCGAGACGATTGGCGAATGGGCAAACGTGCGTGTAGGCAACAACCTCGGTTGGGTGCGGCTACAGCATCTGGAGCGCATATAAAAGGGGTTACATTCTATCCGGCATCTCAATACCGAGCAACGCCATTGCGCTGCACAGCACTTTTGCTACGTTCCTTGCCAACAACAGACGGAGCGCTTTCTTCTGCGCGTCCGGCTCGTTCAGGATGCTCAAGTCATGGTAGAACGAATTGAAATCACAAGCCAGCGCATAGGCATAGTTGCAAATCACCGCCGGCGAGAAATCATCGCCTGCCTGACGCACCACAGCCGGATAATCACACAAACGCTGGATCAACGCCAGTTCTTTAGTTTCAAGTGTCTCAACCTTGCGGGTACCCTGCTCCTCCGAGCCTTTTGCCTTGCGCAATACCGATTGGATACGCGCGTAGGTATATTGGATAAAGGGTCCTGTATTGCCGTTGAAATCAATACTCTCCTCGGGATTGAAGAGCATGTTCTTACGCGGATCCACCTTGAGGATGAAATACTTGAGGGCACCCATTCCCACTTTGCGGGCAATCTCGTTGGCCTCATCCTCGGTGATACCTTGCAACGTGTTCACTTTGTCCTTACTGATTTCTTTGGCGTCCTCCACCATCTTGTCCATCAGGTCGTCGGCGTCCACCACGGTGCCTTCGCGGCTCTTCATCTTGCCGTTAGGCAACTCCACCATGCCATAGGAGAAATGCACCAGCTCCTTGCCAAACGGGAAGCCAAGCCTGTCCAGCAGGATGGAGAGCACCTTGAAATGGTATTCCTGCTCGTTGCCCACTACATAGACCATCTTGTCAATAGGATAATCCCGGTAGCGCAGCTTGGCAGTACCGATATCCTGCGTCATATAAACCGAAGTTCCGTCCGAACGCAGCAGTAGTTTCTCATCCAAACCGTCCTTGGTCAGATCCGCCCAGACGGAGCCGTCCTCACGCTGGTAGAACTGACCCGCAGCCAGACCTTTCTCCACTTCCGCCTTGCCCTCCAAATAGGTATTGGACTCATAGTAAATCTTGTCGAACGAAACACCCAGACGGCGGTAGGTCTCGTCAAAACCCGCATAGACCCACGTGTTCATCTTCGCCCATAGTCTGCGCACCTCCTCGTCTCCGGCTTCCCATTTGCGCAGCATCTCCTGCGCTTCCAGCATCAGCGGAGCCTCACGTTTGGCGGTCTCCTCATCCTTGCCTGCAGCCACCAGCTCGGCTATCTGCGCCTTGTACTCCTTGTCGAAGCGCACATAGTAATCACCTATCAGGTGGTCACCCTTCTTGCCTGATGTCTCAGGCGTCTCGCCGTTGCCGTATTTGAGCCATGCGAGCATGGATTTGCAAATATGGATACCGCGGTCGTTGACAATATTGGTTTTCACCACCTGCCATCCGTTCGCTTTCTGGATTTTGGCTATCGAGTAGCCCAGCAGATTATTGCGTACATGTCCGAGGTGCAATGGTTTGTTGGTGTTCGGCGAGGAATATTCCACCATCATCAGTTTCTTCCTGTCCGCCTGCTTGCCGTATTCCGGCTCAACGTCCACGGCCTCCAGTTGGCTCACCCAGAAACGGTCAGCAATACTGAGGTTCAAAAATCCCTGCACGGCGTTGTATCCGGCTATCAGCTGATTGCCGTTCACCTGTAGCCATTCACCTATCTCCGCAGCCACCTGTTGCGGTGCTTTGCGGACGAGTTTGACGAACGGGAACACCACCAGGGTGATGTTGCCCTCAAACTCTGCACGGGTTTTTTGCAACTGAACCTGTTGGTCGCCGGCCTCCACGCCGTAAAGCGTCTGCACAGCTTTTTTCACCAACGGTATAAGTGTCTCTTCTAATGTCATAGCCCTTTCAACTTTCAATTTTCACCTTTCAATTGCGGATACTTGCGGAACCAACTGCTTATTTTCAGTCTGATCACACCTAACAATGCTTCCGAGAAAATACCTCCGCTCATCTTGCTGGTACCCAGCACACGGTTCACAAAAATTATCGGTACCTCTTTGATTACAGCACCGCATTTGTATGCCGTGAATTTCATCTCTATCTGGAAAGCGTAACCTTTGAAGCGTATGTTATCCAGATCTATTGTCTCCAGTGTACGGCGTTTGTAGCAGACAAATCCGGCCGTTGTATCACGGATATCCACGCCCAATACAAAGCGCACATATTTGCTGGCGAAATAGCTCATCAGCACTCTGCCCATCGGCCAGTTCACCACATTCACACCGGTGATATAACGACTGCCTATCGCCAGGTCGGCACCGTCATTGGCACACGCATCGTAGAGTTTGAGCAGGTCCTGAGGGTTGTGGCTGAAATCGGCGTCCATCTCGAAGATGTAATTCGCCTTGTGCTCTATCGCCCATTTGAAACCGGCAATGTATGCCGTTCCCAGTCCCTGTTTGCCCGAACGCTCCACCAAGTGCACCCGGCCGGCGAACAGACCGTCCATCAGGCTCTTCACGATAGCAGCGGTGCCGTCCGGTGAACCGTCGTCTATCACCAGCACATGAAACTCGATAGGCAACTCCATCACGGCTGTGATGATTGCCTCGATATTCTCCTTCTCGTTGTAAGTGGGTATAATGACTAATCTTTCCATATTCTATCATTGAGTTCGTACACAGGGCTGGGAGTAAGCCGTTCAAGGGCTTTCAGATAAACATCCTTGCCCGGTTCTATTCCTATTTCCTCCAGATAACTTTTCACCGTCTCATAGGCTACCTCGGGTTCGTTGTTCTCCAGCGAGAGATGGCACAGCCATATATTCCGCAGTCCCTCATGCCAGTTGCGTTCCAGCACGGCGCCGCAGGTGTCGTTGCTCTGGTGGCCGCGAGGAGAAAGAATACGCTCCTTCAGGTAGGTCGGATAGGGACCGTTGAGCAACATATGTTCGTCGTGGTTGGCTTCAATCACCAGATGGTTGGCAGTACGCACATAGGCCTCCATTTCGTCATTCACGCATCCGCAGTCGGTCACTATCACAAACCGCTGACCAAAACTGTCGATTGCATAACCCAGACAGTCCGTAGAATCGTGCGATATGCCAAATGTGTTGATTTTCAGTCCCGCCAACTCCCATTCCACACCTTTCTGGAAATATCGCCGACTGGTACGCAGTTTCTCACGCACGCCGTAGTTGCGGTCTATTCCCTCATGAATGAGTTCGGTCGTATAAATAGACAGATGCACACGCTCGCCTAATGTCCCCACGGCGCGAATATGATCGGCATGATCATGCGTCACCAGCACGCCCATGATGTTCTGAAAATCCAGACCCATCTCGCGCAGACACTTCTGTATCTGACGCGCCGAGATGCCTGCATCAATCAGTACGCCGCGTTCATGCGTACCTAAATAGTAGCAGTTGCCACTGCTACCGCTTGCAAAACATCGAAATATGAGTCCCTTTTCCGCCATGTTAACTATTCAGCCTGCAAAATTACAAAAAAATTTTGATATATGCAAAAAAAATCGTACCTTTGCACAGATTATTCGTTAAATCGCTAATTTCTATGAATACTATCGACAAACTCGCCGCTTTGCGGCAACTCATGCGCGAGCACGGACTCGCAGCGTATATTGTGCCGGGCAATGACCCGCACGCCAGCGAATATATGGCATCCCATTGGTGCGAGATGCAGTGGATCTCGGGTTTCAACGGCGAGAGCGGCACCGTAGTCGTCACCCTTGACCGCGCACTCCTTTGGACCGACAGCCGTTATTACCTGCAGGCCGGTATCGAGCTCAAAGACAGCACCATCGAACTCATGCGTGAGTCCGACATTGATTGTCCATCCATCATCGACTGGCTCGCAGAAAACGTCAACGGCACTATCGGGCTGAACCCGGAGATGTTCTCAGTCAACGATTATATTGATTGGCATACCCGGTTGCCCCGGCTATGCTCAGTTGACCTCATCCGTCCGCTCTGGCAAGAAGGACGGCCGGCTATTCCGCAAGATAAACTCTATCCCTATTCAGCCGATTTTGCGGGGGAAACGGTGGAATCCAAATTGGCGCGTATGCGTCTGCAAATGAAAAAGATGAAGGCGGATGCCATGATTATCTCCGCCCTTGACGAGATCGCATGGCTGCTCAACATCCGCGGCAATGATGTGGAATACAATCCGGTGGTGATTAGTTATATTGTGCTGGAACACGATAGCTGCACATTATTTATAGATGCCGGCAAGATTGATACCGTTGCGCAAAACTATTTGGATTTCAACAGCGTTTCCGTCCTGCCATATGAATCCGTTTTCGATTATATACGCCGCCTCAACGGGGCTATTCTCTTCGACGGTTCACGCGTCAACGAGGCACTATATGAGGCTATCAGTGACCAATGCACCAAAATCAACGGGAAATCTCCCATCCTGATTGATAAGGCTAAGAAAAACTCCGTTGAGTTGGAGGGTGAACGGATTGCCATGCGTACCGATGCCGTCGCGCTGACACGTTTCTTCAAATGGCTGGAGCAGGAGGCGTTTGCTGATGGCAAAACACAAACCGAATGGGATCTGATGGAGAAACTGCATGAGTTCCGTGCTCTGGGAGAGAACTTCGTGGAGGAGTCCTTCGGCACTATCGCAGGCTACAAAGGCAATGGGGCTATCGTTCATTATGCCGCTACCAAAGACAACTGCGCGGAGGTCAAACCAGAAGGCATGCTTCTGCTCGACTCGGGAGGTCAATACCTCGACGGCACCACCGACATCACCCGTACCGTTTGGCTCGGAGGTGCCATACCAGAGCAAGCCAAACGCGATTACACCTACGTGCTCAAAGGCCATATAGCACTTGCCGCAATCCGTTTCCCGCGTGGCACGCGCGGCAACCAACTTGATGCTCTGGCCAAACAATATATGTGGCAGGCAGGCATCACTTTCGGCCACGGCACAGGCCACGGAGTCGGGCATTTCCTCGGTTGCCATGAGGGACCGCAGAACGTGCGTACCGACAACAACCCCACTCCGCTGGAGATCGGACATATTGTCTCCGATGAGCCGGGGATCTATCGCACCGGCGAATGGGGCATCCGCACGGAGAACCTCATCACCGTCATCCCTGCCGAACCCACCGCAGCCACCACCACCGAAGACCAATGGTTTGCCTTTGAGATCCTCACCCTCTGTTTCTACGACACCTCCCTCATTGAGTGTTCGCTCATGACGCAGGAGGAAATCGACTGGCTCAATGCCTATCACCGGCGCGTCTATGACGAAGTTTCACCGTTGCTCAATGCCGATGAAGCCAGATGGCTTGAAGCCAAGTGCCGTCCGTTAAACATTCGCCATTAGCCATTCGCCCATTAACCATTATTCCATGAACACTTTCGGTGACAAGTTCTCCTTCACCTCGTTCGGTGAATCCCATGGCCGAGCTATAGGCGGCGTTTTGGATGGTGTGCCCGCCGGTATCACGATTGATCTTGACCTCATCCGCCGGGAACTCGACCGCAGAGCCGGCAGAATGGTACATGGTAAATGTCCAAATGGTAAATGTATTGGTACATCACCTCGTGCGAAGAACGAACCAGACGAGGTAGAATGGCTCTCCGGAGTCATGGACGGTGTCACATTAGGCACACCGATTGCTTTTCTCATCAGAAATAAAGATGCACGGCCGGAGGATTATGAGTGGCTCAAACAGACGTATCGTGTGGGGCACGCGGATAAGGTCTATGAACAGAAATACGGTATCCGCGACTGGAGAGGCGGCGGCAGAGCCTCAGCGAGAGAGACAGCAGCACGCGTCGTGGCCGGTTGTATAGCCAAACAGCAACTGGCAGCAAAAGGAGTGTGCATTAATACACACTTAGTACAAGTAGGCGCAGAGAAAGACCCTGCAAAATTCGAAGAGACGATTGCTTCCTATAAACGCGATGGCGACTCCATCGGAGGAATCATCGAGTGCCGCATAGACGGTCTGCCTGTAGGAACTGGTGAGCCTATCTTCAATAAACTGCAGGCTGAACTGGCTTTCGCCGTCATGTCTATCAACGCCTGCAAAGGCTTTGAGTACGGCACAGGGTTTGGCGGAGTAACCAAGCCCGGAAGCGAGATCAATCATATATCCGGCGGCATTGCCGGAGGCATAAGCGACGGCACACCCGTCACCTTCCGCTGCGTGTTCAAACCCACACCCACTACACCTAAGGCGCTGGCTAAATTGCTCAATGACCCAATAAATGAAAAAATGGTAAATGACCCAATAGTAAATCGTTCTGACGCGTGTGTTGCCGTACGCGCGGTGCCTGTCGTTGAAGCCATGACGGCTCTTGCACTGGTCAATCTGCTGGATTAGTCCTTCTTGATTTTGCTGGCACCAACAGCAAGGCTCTGCAGCACTTGCGGATTACCTTTGTACTCAATCTTGCTGGCACCCGAAGCCTGTGCGTGGAGGGTGCCGGTAACGTTTACTTCCGCTTTGCTGGCACCGCTTACATTGATATGCAGATGATTGACTACTAATTTCTCCGCATCCAGTTTGCTGGCACCGCTGATGTCGGCGCGCAGGTTTTCCGCTGCGCCTTCTATCTCCGCCTTGCTGGCACCTGTGAGTTTCACCGCTTTCAGTTCGGGCACACGGATCATCACTTTGCCTGCATGGTTGCCGGTGCCGGTGACAAACAATGTGCTGTCACGCACTTCGGTTTGTATTCCGCCCAAGTGCCCGTCGTAACGCGCCGCCACGCTTTGTTCCTGCCCTGTTTGTATCTCCGCCTTGACGGCTCCGGAGATTTCTACGGCATGGAAAGGCTCCACTTCTCGCGTCTCACTCATAAAAGCGCCGTCTTCATCATCCAAGTCGTCCAAGTACTGTACCAGCGTAGCCAAGTCCCCGCCGTTAGCGGTCAGGATTCGTCCTGCCGAAGCGACCAGACCACCCAGCGACAGCAACCATATAAGTAATGTGATAATCCAGAAACGCAGACTCGGATGTTTGCGCTCGCGGCTGTACTTGACAATCCAATAGACGATGACAAACACCGGTATTATCACTGCCGCTAATACGGAGAGACACAAGACCCACGTCCAGGCAGTGCTGCCGCCTACCAGTTCAAAGCCGAACGCAGGCACAAGTGCCATGCCGCCTATACTGATTCCGAAAATGCCTACCAGCACTGCAAAGATGCCTGCTAATACAGGGAAGAGCAGTTGCAGGCCAATGATAATCAAGATAGCCTTGAGCACAATGCTCAATACGCGTCCTACGCCCTGGCGGTTGATACGCTCGCGTTTGAAAGTCGGGCGTTTGTTCTCGCCGAACTCGTTGGGTTCGCCGATGCGCGCACGGACACTGCGAACCATTTCTACGGTGACCGACTGCGCCTTGTGGTCAAACAATGCCGCCTGAAGCAACTCGGCGATTCGTCCTTCGAGGTCGTCCATGACGTCTTTTTTCTCGTCCTGCGGCAGACGGTTCTCTATGTCCGCAAGGTATTCTTTGAGCAGTTGGTACGCGTCCTCGTCTATTGTGAGTACGATACCCTGCAAGTTGATTGAACGTGTCAGTTTCATCCTTTAATGATTTTTTTGATAGATTTACTTATGGCGTCCCACTCCTGGTTGAGTGCGGCGAGCATCTGTTGTCCCTCGTCGGTGAGGGTGAAATACTTGCGCGGCGGTCCGTCTTTCGACTCCTGCCAGCGGTAACTGAGCAAGCCGTTGTTCTTCATGCGCGAGAGCAAAGGGTAAAGCGTTCCCTCAACGACCAGCAAGTCCGCCTGACGCAACGCCTCCAGAATATCGGAAGTATAGACCTCCCCGCGACTGATAATCGCAAGAATGCAATACTCCAAAATCCCTTTGCGCATCTGGCTTTTGCTATTCTCTACCATAAATAACAGCTTAACAATTTAACAGCTTAACGGTCTAATCCAACTGCTCATAGTCTTTGCCCTGCGGCATGAGGAGGAGCATAATGATGTAAAGCAACAGGCCCGGGAAACAGGTAGAGAAGATTGTCAGCGCGGCGTAACAGATACGTACCAGCGTAGCGTCAATCTCAAAATACTCGGCAATTCCGCCCAATACTCCACCCAGCACTTTGTTGGTGGTGGAACGTGTCAGTTTCTTTGTTTCCATAAAACCATTTACAATTTAGTTATTTACAATTTACTCCCCCTCAAGGGGGTTCTATCGAAATCCGCTGCAAAGATAGTACATTTTTCAGAACTATGCAATACATAGTAGTGAAAAAACGCAAATAATCTGTATTTTGCAAAGTGGAGTTTGCAAAATACATTCCCTTCGGGTCACGCGGATTTCGGCGGCGAAATGGAGCTCATCGCCTGCCTTATCCTGTACTGTACAAAGAATTTTTGATTATAATAAAAAAACTTATAATATTTTTTGATTATGGGGGTGTGTCAAAACTAAGTTGGCACCCCCCCTTGCTTGTATACATGTATGTGTTTTGCTGTGGGAAGGAAAAAAAAGACTAAAAAAGAAACAAAATCCCTACTTTCCCAAGCAAGGATTTTGCCAAGTCACAAAATTTTTGTAACTTTGCATTGTTTTAAATATATAAATCATGGCTATCTTATCGAATGCGAGAATTTGGTTTATTCTGTTGATATTCTACAAAATAGCAATGAGAGTTTCACTGCTGAAACTCTCATCTGTCGAGAAGAGGCGACTCGAACGCCCGACCCCCACGTCCCGAACGTGGTGCGCTACCAACTGCGCTACTTCTCGCTCGCCCTTTCGGGCTCACTCGGAATCCCTCAGTAGTTCGTTATTTTCATGGTCGTAAAGCAGGGAACCCCGCCCTCCTTTACTTCCGAAAAATAATCTCCTACTTTCGTGAATTCTCGCTCGCTTTGTTCAAAAGCGGGTGCAAAGGTACTGCTTTTTTTTGAATTGACCAAATATTTCTGCGTTTTTCTTCCAAAAAAACAGCAAAAAGCCCCCCGCAGGCGTCATCTGAGGTCAGAACCGATAGCTGAAACTGATGTACCACCCCCATTCCCACATATGCCTGTAGAGGTCCGACGAGGGGTGTCTCAGCAGGTTGTTGAGCCCGAAATCATAGCCACTCTGCAGACGGTAACAGTCCCATTCCAGACCTCCTCCTACGCCGTACTGTATATTCGCGCGCACAATCTCTTCTGCCATACGGTCGTAGGGTTCAACGGGGAGACCTTGGCTCTTGAGCCATGCCTCTGTCTCGCCGCTCAGGTGCGGAGACATATAATCATTCTCCGCCAGACCTATATGCAGCTGCGGACCGGTGTAGAAAAAGAGGTTGAGTTCCCGCCATAGCGGAACAATATAATAAGCCCTCAGCGGGATAGTCAGGTTATGCTCCAGCACGCGGTGGCGTATATATTCCTCCTGGGTGGAGATAGCGCTCATGCTTCGCCAATGTTGTTCGTTGCGGCCATATACGAGCGTGTAGAGCAATCCTGTCTGCAGACCGAAATGCAGCGGCAGCCGGAAGGTGAAGGTGGCTCCCACGCGCGCACCGTGCAGGTACATATCCGGATAACTCAACTCGCTGCGCGACCACTGGTTATGCTGCACATATCCCGCCTCAACGCGGTATTCCACACCGAACTCATAAAGTTCTTCCTTTTTCTCCTTGCGCGTAGGGTCAAAAAACGTGTTGTCCGCAATCTGCTCTGTCGGCTTCCGGATGTCATCTGCCTGCAGCGGGGAGAGAAGAGATGTGAGAGGCAGGAGAACCGCGATTGCCATCACCCGACGAAGACAAATATATGTATTAGTAACTACCATAAAGTTATTTACGATTTAATAATTTACAATTTACGGCGACAAAGGTACTGCAAATTTTCCAAATATGCAAAAAAAATCACAAAAAGTTTGCGTATGTCAAAATTTTGTTGTAATTTTGCACGCTTTTTCGTCGGAAGCGGCTCGCCTAAGTGAATCCGCATGGCGGATGAGGCGGCTCGCTCTTCCTCCTCTCCGATTAAAACGCACTATATTGCTGAACACAAGGTGCCATCGTATAACGGTTAGTACTCAAGATTTTCATTCTTGCAATAGGGGTTCGATTCCCCTTGGCACTACGTTGGAAGCGGCTCGCCTAAGTGAATCCGCATGGCGGATTGAGGCGGCTCGCAAAAGAAAAAATGACCTTCCCTAAATAAATCTCCCGAGGAGCCCTTCCTCTCATCGCTCCGAAGGAAAATCAGCAACCGCCTGTAATGCAGGCAAAAACAAAACAAACAAGATGGCAAACCATAAAAGCTCTCTGAAGCGTATCCGCCAGACGGCAGCACGCAAGGCACACAATCATTACTACGCTAAAACCGCGCGTAACGCTGTGCGCGACCTGCGCAAGACTACCGACAAAGCAGCAGCAGCTGCTGCCCTGCCCAAGGTAAGCTCAATGCTCGACAAACTGGCAAAGCGCCACATTATTCACGTCAACAAAGCAGCCAACCTCAAATCGAAATTGGCACTGTTCGTCAATAAACTGGCGTAAGCAGTCAGGAATACGCTGTTTGACAAGGTCAACGAGAGGGTGTGCCAAAACCGGCACACCCTCTCTGTTTCATTCGTCCAAAATGCCCCAAAATGATTCAAAAAATCAATTCACAATTATCAATGAACAAAGCGTCCTATAAGGTTTTGTACAAACTTAATAGAAAGTAGGTACCTTAAAACTTTGTACCAAACTCCTAAAGCCCTTTGTAAATTGTACATTGTGAATTGTGAATTGATCAGAGTCCCAAATGAATACGGAAGCGGAGCGCCCACATGGCGCTCCCTTTTTGTTGGGCAGCGAGGGGCGAGGTTGTCGGCACCAGCGACCAGACAGAATAGAGGTCGCAGACGCGGAGGATGTTGCCGATACCTACGCCTGCTTCGGCATAGAGAGAGTGGTTCTGAAGGCTGACGGCTGAATACTGAGGGCTTAAATACCCGTAGGCGAGTTTGGCTTCCACGAGTTCGCGGAGATGCAGCCGGCGGATGCCGGGTATGAGGTTGAAGAGGATACCCTGCCCGTTCCATTCGGCATGCAGGGCGATGTACTTGTCCGCCGTCAGTTCGCCGCCGTGGAGCAGTGTGAAACGGTACGGGTCGTAGGCGTATCCCTGGTTGGCATTCGCCTGCCATAGCAGGAACGGGGGCACGGAGCCGAAGACAGCTCCCGCCTGCAGGGCATAACTGAGCGAACCGCCCATGCCGAGTTGCGCGTGCTGCGTGAGCATGACACGCAGGTGGAGATAGAGTTGAGAGGTGAGAGGAGTCCAGTGACCGGTTTCGAAGCCGAGGTGGAGAACAGGGTAGAGCGACGAGTAGGCGTAGCGGCGGGAGAAGAAACCATCGTATTTATGTTCTCCCCAGCTGAGCCGTGCGATGGCGGAGAATGACTGATAGGCCACGTCGCCCTGCCATCCGAAACGGACGCAGGCGTGTGTCTCGATGGCGGTGGAACGGGCGGAGTTCCCGCTCCAGTCGGCAAACCAATGGATCTGACCCTGGCGCTGACGCATCAGCGTACTGACGCAGAAAGTGTCCCGCCTGAGAGCCTCGAAGGCATAAGCCGTGAAATCGAAATTGCCGTAGCCGATGGAGTTCTCGCGCAGCAGACGGCTGAAATCATCGACCTCCGACCATACATAGCGATCCCTGTACTCGAACTGCAGGGTGTTCTTGCGCGGCGTAGGGAGGTTGACGGAGATACGTCCGAGCCCCTTGGGGGAGCGGTCGCGGAAGCCGTAGCCTACGGCAGCCTCGAGAGAGACCACTCTGGAGAACCGTTCGTTGGTGCGGAACGGCAGACCCACGTGCACGCCTTCGGGGTGGTTGACCTGTAGGATTTCCTCGATATGGCCTATATCCACCGGTGTGCCTGTGGGGATGTAGCCGGTGGTGGCTATTGAGGCAAACCATTTGGCGGTACGGACAATAGGCAGACTATCGAGGGTCGCAACAGAAGCAGAAAACCTCTCCCCGGCCCTCTCCTCAAGAGAGGGGGGAAGAACGGCTTCGCCGTGTTCGGAGGTTTGAGTGGTTGCGCCGTGTGGAGAAACAGAGATGTCCGGGTTGGTGAGACGGTTGGTAAGCAGGACCGTGGGAAAGACCGTAGCGGTTTGTCCGGTCTTGACTGCAAAGTCCAGAAGCACGGAGATACGTTCGTCTGCCAAGGAATTGTCCGGCGCAAGGGTTTGCGAGATATGGATATTATTGACATAATTGACCGCTACCTCGGGCGGTACATAGGCGTGAACGGCTCTGAGGGCGAAGGTGGCGGTGTCGATGAGCATCTCGCCGTTGAAGGTGGCATAGAAAGGGTTGCGTGTATGGAAGCGGATACGAACGAGGTTGTTGGTGTCGTCTTCGTCGATATAATAGCGGTAATAGAGGTTGCCCGAGGGTGCGAGAGGCGAGAGGAAGGAGTGACCCATGAGGGAGACGTTGGACTGATAGAAATCCAGGTTACCGGATAGCTGGAGCAGCGAGGAATAGTCGGTAGAGGTGAGCACGACCGCCTGCGCGTGCCGGTCGTTGGCGGGAACCATGTCCTGTCCGCAAAGGCGGAAAGTCTGCGTCTCGCGGTAGAGCGGCATGATATAGGTGCTGTCGTCCTGCGCAATCATGCCTGCCTGCAGGCTGCGCCATAGCGCACGCCGGAGGTGGCGTTTTTGGATCTGGGAGATGTAGAGTGTCTGCTCGCGTTGTACATCGGTAGTGAGTGCGGGCTGCAGCATGCGGTCGTTCTCCGTACGGTGTTCGCGCACGCGGCGGAGGAGTGCCAGGGCCGGGTTCTCGGAGGGTGTGACGACCAGTTCGGCGAGTGCCGCCGTACGTTCGTGGAGCGCTACCTCCAGCCCTGCCATCATGCCAGGCTCAATCTCAAAACGCTGGGAATGGTAGCCTACGGCGGAGAAGACGAGTACCGCTTTCTCGTGCATGTCCACGCGCAGGGCATAAGCACCGCTCTCGTCGGAGGTAGTGCCTGTCTTCGTACCCCGGAAACGGATGTTCACATTCGGAACGGGTTCGCCGGTAGCGTCGTTGACCACCTCACCGACGATGATGGTTTCCACGCCAGGCAGAACTGAAAGGTGAAAACTGAAAACGGAAAGGAGAATCAGTTTCAGCCAGAGGTTATATGTCCTTTCTCCTTTCATTGTTCCGTTTGGTTGGCGGGATGGTATTGCAGGATGGCATCTCTCAGGTTTTGTACATCCACGTGGGTGTATATCTCTGTGGTGGCGAGGTCTTCGTGTCCGAGGAGCTGCTGTATGATACGCAGGTCGGCTCCGTTCTGCAGCAGATGGGTGGCAAACGAGTGGCGGAGCGTGTGTGGTGAGATGGTCTTGGCGATACCCGCTTCGGAGCAGAGGCGGCGTATGATCGTGAAAATCATGGCGCGTGTGAGCGGCCGTCCGTACCGGTTGACAAAAGCGTAGTCTTTCGCTTCGGGTTTGACCGGCCAGTTGGCGCGGTCCTGCAGCCAGTAGCCGAACCACTCTTCCGCTACGGGCGAGAGCGGCACCAGCCGCTGCTTGCTGCTTTTGCCCTGAATGAGCATGTAATGTTCGTCCAAGAAGATTTGGCTGAGGCGTAGTTCGGTGAGTTCGCTCACGCGCAAGCCGCTGCCGTAGAGCATCTCCAGCATGGCACGGTTGCGGTGTCCTTCGTTGGAGGAGAGGTCGATAGCCGCCATGAGACGGTTGACTTCGTCCAGCGACAGAACCGTTGGCAGGTGATGCGCTTTCTTGGGACCCTCAATCAGTTCGGAGGGATCCTGGTCAATGTAGTCTTTGTAGAGCAGAAAGCGGTACCACGAACGGATACCTGCTAAGACGCGGGCACGGGTGGTGGAAGAATGAACGGTCTTGGACTCCTCGTACACAAAAGCCTTCAGTTGGTCGAAATCCAGCTTTACAGGGTCCAGGACTTGCCCTTTCTCGTCCGTGTGTGCGGCGCAATAGATACGCAGGCGTTGCAGGTCCTGCTCGTAGCCCTCTATGGTATTGTCCGAATAGCCGCGTTCCAGACGCAGCCAGCTGTGGTATTCTTTGAATATGTCGGATTTGTCCTTAGACATGAGTCATTTGCGGGTGCGTGTGAGTACGCCTTGGAAATGCGGCGTATAGGTGGCGCGATAACCGTAAGCGTTCTTGTAATAGAGTGTGAACTGCAGATCTGCGAGTCCGTTGGCGGTGTCGCGAAGGACGAACGATCCGCTGTCGAGCAGCTGGATGGATTGCAGTTGGCCTTGCTCCACATACAACAGATACATCCCTGCAGGGGTGCCATCCCAGTCGCGCCCGGGGAGGAAGGTGGAAGGAAGAACCTCTCCCTGACCCTCCCCACAGGGGAGGGAATGGTATTCGCCGGGAGTGAGTGTGTCGGCGGAAACGAAGATGTCCGATAGGTAGAGGTTGTAGCCCGTGCCTTGCATACGGCGGTTCCCGTCGAGCGAGAGGCTGTCGGAATAAAGGTCAAGGGCTACCACTGGGTATGGCACGGAGTCGTAGCAGCGGCCGTAGAGTTCCTGATAAGCGAGGAAGTACTCCTCGGGTAACCCGCGGTAGGGCGCAGGCGTATAGCGTGTGCAGGAAGAGAGAATATACAAAGGGAGTATATACAACACACAAAGGGCGAATATATACAGATGTTTTTTGATATCTTTCATCTTTCAACTTTCATCTTTCAACTTCCTTGCCGGTATCCATGCCGTGACAAAACCCAATGACAGCACAATCAGCGCCACGACGAGGATATCTGTCGGTTGGACAGAGACAGGGTAGGCGGAGATGACATAGTCGCTGCCGTTACCCAGACGGAGCCAGCCGAAGTGCTGCTGTCCGAGGCAGAGGAGCGTGCCTGTGATCAGTCCGGTGAAGGCGCCGAGCGACGAGATCAGCCATCCTTCGATACGGAAGATGCGGCGGATAGTGGGTTCGTCCGCACCCAGGTGGGAGAGGATGCGGATATCCTCACGTTTGTCCAGAATAAGCATAGAGAGCGAACCGATAAGGTTGAAGCCTGCGATGACAAGGATAAACACCAACAACAGAAGTGTCAGCAGTTTCTCGATACGCAGGATGCGGAAGAAATCCGATTGCTGCTCATAGCGGTCGAGCACACGGTATTCGGGGCCTAAGAGAGTGGAGAGTTGAGATTTGAGAGTTGAGAGTTTTTTAGTCTCTTTGGTTTGGATACGGAGGGCGGAGACGGTGTGGCTGTCGTAGCAGAAGAGGCGTTGGGCGAGAGGCAGGGATACGAGCATCAATTGGTCGTCGTATTCCAGTTGGTTGACCGCGAAAGTGCCGGCTATGAAGGCGTGCTCGTGCATGAGCGATTTGTCCGGACGAAGAAGACTGATAGGCTCTGTGCGGTTGGGCGCATAGAGATGCAGCGCGCCTGTGAAATGTGCGTTGACGCCTATCTGTGCGGCGAGTCCGCGTCCGGGTACAGCCCGTTCGAAGGCACCGTCCCAGACAGAGTAGAAACCGTCGGTGATGATTGAGTCGATGTGCGCCGTGCGTGCAAAGAGGCTGTCCACACCCAGAATACGTGCGGGCGTCTGATGGTCCTTGTAGCGCACCAGTGCCGTCTGCTCGAGTTGTGCGGAGACGGCTTCGATGCCGTCAAGGGCGTATAGTCCGGCTATCTCAGGTGCGTCGGTACGGAGTGTGAAGCCTTCGGAGGGTACAACCAGCAGTTCGGCATCAAACTCAGAGAACATATGTTCAATCAATGTGCCGAAACCGTTCATGACGGAGAGCACACAAACCATAGCCGCCGTCACGACCGCCACCGCCGCGGCGGATACCACAGAGACAATATTGATGGCGTTGTGCCCTTTCTTGGAGAAAAGGTATCGCCAGGCTATGCGGGGTTCGAGTTTCAAGGGTGCAACTTATTTTCCCAACAGTTGGTCGATGCGCTCCATTCGGTCGATGGTCTCATCAAGGTGGAAGACTATCTCGGGAATGATGCGGAGCTGGTGACGCTCGAGCGTGCCCAGTTCACCGCGGAACTTATGGGTGTTCTCTTGGATGAGGGTCATGGTCTCCTGCACGCGGTCTTGCGGGAAGACGGAAATGTATATATGCGCTATGCTCAGATCCGGCGACACGCGCACTTCGCTCACGGATATGAGCGTGCCGCGCAGCGTGCGCGCGTAACGGAGGAGAATATCGCTCATGTCCTTCTGAATGAGGCGGGCGATCTTGTGTTGACGGGTGGATTCCATAAGGTTATTTACAATTTTACAACTTATGATGTACGAATGTCCGTTGTATTGAGCAAAACAAGGGAAAGGAGACGAGTCTCTTTTCCCTATTTTGTCCATTGTCAATTGTCCATACGGCTTTAGCCGGTCGTTTGAGGCTTTGCCGGGATAAGAATTGTCAATTAAAACTTGTGGCGTCCCTCGTCGGCTACGGTCAGTTTCTTGCGACCTTTAGCGCGGCGGGCAGCCAATACGCGACGACCGTTAGCGGTAGCCATTCTCTCGAGGAAACCGTGTTTGTTGCGGCGCTTGCGCTGCGAAGGTTGAAATGTACGTTTCATTGTTTTATAGGTTTTAGTGTGTGATTACTAATTTCAGCTTTCAGCATTCAGCTAGGTCAGACCTGATTCAGAAGTCTAAGGGCTAAACAGGAGTCGAGACTATCAACCGACGAAAAAAGCGTACAAAATTACTGCTTTTTTTTGACATGTGCAAATTTTTGTGCAATTTTTTACGTTTTTAGGGTGGAAAAGAGAGGAAAAGAGTGGAATATACACAAAAATCCCACTCGGCAACCGTTCCGAGTGGGGTAAAATGGCTATCAGTAGTTGTATCTATATCCGCCGTTGTAGTTCACTTTTGTGAATCCATTCCCAATTGTTATCAATTCATCATTGGGTGCACCAATATCAATGGCACCAGTACTTTCGTAATATGTTCCTGCTGTAGCCCAAATACCATCATCATCTCGGAGATAAATCGTTCCGTCAATAAGACGATAGGAATAGGAATAGAAGGCTGAATGAAAGTAGAAATAATACGTATATGAGCCGTATGTCTGTGTGTCGTATGAATCACACCTTGTGAGCGTCACAGCCTGAAAAGCAGTCTCTATAGTATGGTCATCTACAATATGTAAGCCGGAAGCATGACCATAATTCCAAATTTCATTCTCTATCTCTTGCGGCAGATTTTTCAGTCCCCAATTATCTCCCGCAGCATACATAAATCGGGCTTCATGATCGACAAGGTACTCCAAATAGCCGCTATCATACCAGCCTGTAGGGATATACGAGCGATTCCCCTCCGGCGGAATACGATTGTCAAGGCTCGAATCCAACTCTACCGTTCCATTGTCAAGATAGACGTCCGACCCGTCAATCAGCATATCCCCTGACAACACGTAGGTCCATAGTTCTTCTTCTGTGTCCAAATCGTAGAAAACGACATTGTTGCCTTTTACGGAGTAGCCATAGTAATCATTCCTTGATGATCTCTCTTCTTCACCATCGTCCCAATACGTGTGCCAATGTGCATATACACGGCAGACACGCAGATGCGGGAAACTGACAATCGTAGTAGCTTCATCGAAAGAGCCATGACTATAGTCTGATACATAGTAGTTTTTGAACGATTTGCCTAACACCTTGTTATTGTCTCCGTTGTTGGTCGGAGAATTGGTGTTGCAGGAAAAGAATAATAATGGCAGTAATAAAGCGAGCCAAATAGATTTTTTCATTGTGTAAAGAATTTGATAGTTTTGCCTACTCACTTAACGGCTTTTCGGCTTCCTCCGTTGGCTGTTCAATCCATTAGAAGGAGAATTCGAGTTTGAAGTAAGCAGAAGAAACTCCGTCTGCATCTTTTGCTTTTCGCAACTCGTATCCGGCACCGATATTAACCATACTCAGTTTTACGCCGGCACCGATGTGGAAGAACAATCCGCCTCCCGTATCGCCTGTGATGGTGGAAGATTTGCCTCCCTTGGGTATGAAAGTGGTAGTGGGCTTGAATGCCACAAATCCGCCTAAGTCCATATCCAGATAAATGTCATTTTTCTTCTTATCACCGAACACGAACGCGCGTGCGTTAGCAAAGATCGGCATGTACACAAATCGAGTCTCAGTCTTTCCGTATGAGTTCTCGGCATTGTAGAAGTACCAATTTACTCCCACACCGGGACCAAGAAAAATGTGCTTATCCCAAAGTCTTGCACCTATAACTAACTCAGGTCCTACTGCTCCGCCGACTTTGTCCATTCCTTTACCCTTTCCGACAGCACCTGTTGCTCCGTAATACATCCCGAATTTTACGCCGGAGGTCTTACGTAGTTGCGGTTCCTGCGGTTCCTGCGGTTTTTGCGGGTCTTTCGGTTCTTGCGATTCTGTTTGTGGTTCAGTTTGTGATTCTGTTTGTGCCACTACCGATGCACCTTGCTGCGGTCGGACAACAGGAATCTTATTCGGACCGCTTGAAGGCAGATCCCCTGCCACAGCGCCCCTCTTGCCGGAAATCTTCAGTACCCACTTTTCGTACTGTTCTTGTTTCACTTCCTCGTAAACGGTATCGTTATAGTTAATTTGATAAGCGGCTTTTTTGCCTAACATATAGAATACAGGGAATGGTGACAGGTATTTGACCTCTCCGTCAGCGAGCGTGTTCTGGTACGAACCTTTGGTGGGACGCTCGCGTTCTGTGCCTATGGATGATTTGATATATTCGTACGAGGTTCCTTGCATCTTGCTTTGGTCGAGCCAGATGTAGTCAATCTTTATCGGACCGGGCGAAACGCTTACCGATGTGAAGTCTTTGTTCATCAAGGGTCCGACGATAAAGGGCTGTTCTCTGTTGTCAGGGAAAGTGAACTCGCAATACACCCCGATATACGACATTGTGGCGCATATTCCGCCGGGCATGATGAGATTGACGGTGGCTGTACCCTGCGAATATATTTGCCCGTAGAACGCTATTATTGTGACTGCGAGCATAATAAATCTTCTTTTCATAAATAATCCAGTTTTTTATTAATCTACTCACTTAACGGCTTTTCGAATACTCCGTTCGCTCGCTTTGGGATGAGAGTGAGGCACATAAAAAGAGCGTGGAGCCATGTCGCTTCAATCTGGGTTCTTAGGATTCTGGACTACCTGTATATACCAAATTTACATGAACAAAGCCCACGCATCAACGTGAGCATTTCGGCTTGTTCCTTGGTATATACGAATTCTTAAAGTGTCCAGATTCAAGAACCCAAGTATTTGAGCTAAAACGCTATAATTTTATGTATATTGCCTTTTAATCGTTTTTTATCATAGGCGGTTAGTTGTTTTTGTTATTTATGGTTTGATTAGTTCTCTATCAGTTCCAAGCCTTCTTTGCGACATAGAGGAAGCAGAAATAAGCGCATCTAAAGCATAGAAAACCGGCGAAAACCGTTTGCCTTGGTTTCGGCTGCAAAGTTACGGATTTTTTTGGATATGAACAAATATTTCTGCGAAAATCGTTTATGAAAGAGTTATTTTTATTGCTTTGAATCATTTTTTCGGTTGGTTGTCTTGCCTTATCGGACTTTATATCCTGTGTTAATCTTGTGTTAATGCTGTGTTAATCCTGTGTTGGAAACAGCAGTTTAAGAATCGAAAGGAAATTGAAATTGAAAGAGAAAAGATGAAAGATGAAAGGTGAAAATTGAAAAGACCCTAACTCGGATGGCGGCGTTTTTTGGGGGGGAATAGATAGGACATAGACAGGAAAAGACAGGAAAAGATACTTTTTATTAAAGGAAAAAACGCGTGCGCGTTTGCATATGTCAAAAAAAAGTTGTAACTTTGCACCGCGAAAGTGTGCAAACAAATTAACAATATATTTATCTAAAAAAAACACAAACTGTTTATGTGGTTAAAAGATTCATCTGTCGGCCGTAAGTTTGTTATGGCTCTCAGTGGAGCGGCGTTGGTGCTGTTCCTGCTTTTTCACGGTTGTATGAACCTTGCGTTAGTGTTCAGCGAGGAGGCCTACAACACTATTTGCCGTGTGCTGGGTGCTAACTGGTACGCTGTTATCGGTTCGCTGGGCATAGCGTTTCTCATTCTGGTACATTTCTGCTATGGTCTGTATCTGACGATTCAGAACCGTGCTGCCCGCGGCAACGACCGTTATGCCGTGCGCGGCAAGAAAGAAGGTGTGACTTGGGAATCGGAGAACATGCTGGTATTAGGATTCACGATTCTGGGTTTTCTCTGTCTGCATTTGTACAATTTCTGGTTTAAGATGCAGTTTGCCGAGTTGACGGGTATTGAGACGGGCGCCTTTGATCCGCAGAACGGTGCCGCTTATGTGAAGGCGCTGTTCACCACTCCGGTGAGCGGACAAATCTACTGCGTGCTGTATCTGGTATGGTTTGTGGTGCTATGGTTGCACCTGAATCACGGAGTAGGTTCGGCCATGACCTCGATGGGACTGAACAACCTGAAATGGCAGAAGCGCGTGCGCGTAATCAGTACCGTAGTGGCTACGATAGTTATTCTGCCGTTCACCATCGTGGTATTGTATTACTTAGGCATGGGAATAGGGATGCTGTGCGCGGCATAATTACGAATTACGAATTACGAATTAAGAATTATGGCAAAGAAAGAAGAGATAATAGAAGCGGCCAAAAAGACCGCGAAGAAAGTAGCCGTCAAGGCCGCTAAGACTGCAATAGAAGCAGCAGAAGCAGTAGTGGACAAGGCAGCCGAAGTAACGGGACAGGTACAAGCGGCAGCCGAGCAAGCGTATAAAGAGGCCACCACGCCGGTTATTACGCCGAAGGATGCGAAGATACCCGAGGGACCGTTAGAGCTGAAATGGACGAATTACAAGAACCATCAGAAACTGGTTAACCCCGCCAACAAACGCCGTCTGGACATCATCGTTGTGGGCACGGGTCTGGCTGGTGCGAGTGCTGCAGCATCGTTGGCAGAGATGGGATTCAACGTGCTGAACTTCTGCATCCAGGACAGTCCGCGCCGTGCGCACTCGATTGCTGCACAGGGTGGTATCAACGCGGCAAAGAACTACCAGAACGACGGCGACTCCGTTTATCGTCTCTACTACGATACCATCAAGGGTGGCGACTACCGTGCCCGTGAGGCGAACGTGTATCGTCTGGCAGAAGTAAGTAACAACATCATCGACCAGTGCGTAGCACAAGGTGTTCCTTTCGCACGCGAGTACGGCGGTCTCTTGGACAACCGTTCGTTCGGTGGCGCACAGGTGAGCCGTACGTTCTATGCGAAAGGTCAGACGGGCCAGCAGTTGCTGTTAGGCGCGTATAGCGCATTGAGCCGCCAGATAGGCAAGGGCAAGGTGAAGATGTACACGCGTTATGAGATGCTGGATATCGTTATGATTAAGGACGAGAACGGTGAGAAACGTGCTCGCGGTATCATTGCAAGGAATCTTGTTACCGGTCGTATCGAGCGTTTCTTCGGTCATGCAGTGGTGGTTGGTTCGGGCGGGTACGGCAACACGTTCTTCCTGAGCACGAATGCCATGGCCAGCAACGGTTCGGCAGCGATGCAGATGTACCGCCACGGAGCGTATTTCGCTAACCCGTGCTATGCACAGATTCACCCGACCTGTATTCCCAAGCATGGTGACTTCCAGAGCAAGCTGACGCTGATGAGTGAGAGTCTCCGTAACGACGGTCGTATATGGGTTCCGAAGAAACTGGAGGACGCGAAGCGTCTGCAAGCCGGCGAGATAAAAGGAAGAGATATTCCTGAGGAAGACCGTGATTACTACCTGGAGCGCAGGTATCCGGCGTTCGGCAACTTGGTGCCGCGTGACGTAGCCAGCCGCGCTGCCAAAGAGCGTTGCGACAAGGGCTACGGCGTGAACAACACCGGTCTGGCAGTGTTCCTTGATTTCAGCGAGGCAATACAGCGTCTGGGCAAGGACGTGGTGGCACAGAAATACGGTAATCTGTTCCAGATGTACGAGAAGATCGTTGATGAGAACCCGTACGAGAACCCGATGATGATCTTCCCGGCTATCCACTACACGATGGGTGGTATATGGGTTGACTATGAGCTGCAGACGAGCGTGAAGGGCTTGTTCTGTATCGGTGAGGCCAACTTCAGTGACCACGGAGCCAACCGTCTGGGTGCTTCGGCGCTGATGCAGGGCTTGGCTGACGGCTATTTCGTACTGCCTTATACCATTCAGAACTACCTGAGCGACCAGATCGGTGTTCCGCGTATGAGCACCGACCTGCCTGAGTTTGCTGAGGCAGAGAAGGCTGTGCAGGACAAGATAGACAAGCTGATGGCTATCCAAGGCAAGCGTTCGGTGGACAGCATCCACAAGGAGTTAGGTCTTATCATGTGGGACTTCGTAGGCATGGGTCGTACGGCGGAAGGCTTGAAGGAAGGTATCAAGAAGATCGACGCGATTAAGAAAGAGTTCTGGACCAACGTCTATATCCCAGGTGAGGCGAACGCACTCAATAACGAGCTGGAGAAAGCGCTCCGTCTGGCGGACTTCATCGAGATAGGTCGTCTGATGGCTGTCGATGCACTGCATCGTGAGGAGTCTTGCGGTGGTCACTTCCGCGAGGAATACCAGACGCCGGAAGGCGAGGCACTCCGTCAGGACGACAAGTTCAGTTATGTAGGCTGCTGGAAGTACATGGGTGAGGACCACGAGCCGCAACTCATCAAAGAGCCTCTGGATTACGAGTTTACTGAGAGAAAGACCCGTAACTATAAGAATTAAATGACCAAATGGTAAATGATTAAATCGTAAATAGTTTTATGGATCAGTATATTGATATTAAAGTTAGGGTATGGCGTCAGGCCGGCCCGAAAGCTCAGGGACATTTCGAGACCTACGAGCTGAAACATGTATTCCAAGGCGCATCGTTTTTGGAGATGATTGATATCCTGAACGAGCAACTGATAGCGGAGCATAAAGACCCTGTGACCTATGATCACGATTGCCGTGAGGGTATCTGCGGAATGTGCTCGATGTACGTGAATGGTCATCCGCACGGACCGGACAGTGCGATTACTACCTGTCAGTTGCACATGCGTAAGTTCAAAGACGGCGAGACCATCACCGTAGAGCCGTGGCGCAGCCGTGCCTTCCCTGTTATCAAAGACCTGATGGTAGACCGTCAGGCATATGACAAGATTATGCAGGCAGGCGGTTTTGTGAGCGTCAACACGGGCGGTGTACCAGACGCGAATGCTATTCCTATCCCGAAGCCGGTGGCTGACGAGGCGATGGACGCAGCGTCCTGTATCGGTTGCGGTGCTTGTGCTGCGGCTTGCAAGAACGGCTCTGCTATGCTGTTCGTGGCAGCCAAGGTAAGTCAGTTGGCCCTGCTGCCGCAAGGTAAGATAGAGGCGAAAGCGCGTGCCAAAGCGATGGTGGCGAAGATGGATGAACTGGGTTTCGGCAACTGCACCAACACCGGTGCTTGCGCTGCTGAGTGCCCGAAGAGCGTCAGTCTGGCTAACATAGCTCGTCTGAACCGCGAGTTCATCGGTGCGAAATTCAAAGATTAAAACCCCAGCCCCCCGCCCCCCTGAAGGGGAGGATAACAAAAATGGCGGCTCACACGATGAGTCGCCATTTTTTGTTTTGAGGTTTGAATTTTTGAGTGTTTGAGTGTTGGAAGGTTAGTGCCGGGTGTTGTCAAAGAGTTGTTCGCAGGCATTGCGGTCGGTAGCGGAGGCAGGGCGGTAGGAGATGTTGCTGATAGACGAGTCGGCGCGCATCTCGGCTATGTTCTCCAAGAGTTCCGGCTCGGTGAGCCAGCCGTATATGGTCTGCGTAGCACCTGATTGCTCAAAAGTGACTTCCCAGCATTGCTTGACGGGGGTATAAGGCTTCTTGCTGACCTTCATGTCGTAGAGGACGAACTGGCCGGAACGGGTGTCTCCGGGTTCGAGCCAGAAGACGAGCGAACGGCAGTTATTGATCGGCACGGTGAAGGTCTGCGGCTCCATGAGATTATACACATCAATCTGCTTCACCAGCTGTTGGTCAGCGATGACGTTGAGTTTGAAGTGATGGTCTTTGCGTTCTCCGAGGTTAACGAGTTTATCCACTTCGTCCCAGTACTCGGACTTATTCGCTACCGTGAAGGTGCAGGACTTATATTGTCCATAAGGATTGAACGCTACGACGGAAGCTTGTCCGTTGTTCTTAGGGTTCATGAGTCTGAGTATAGCCAAGTCCCCTGCGAGGCCTCCCCCTGCCGATGTTCCCGAGTAGGCAGCGAAATCGCTTTGTGTGAGGGCACTTCCGGCTCCGACGAGGAACATAATAGCCGCATCGGTGAGTGTGATATCCTCCAACGCCAGAGGCACATTAGCCTCAAGCATGACACCTTTGCAGATTTGCGAACCGTCCTTCATATTGAAGCAGTCGCGTTTTGTACCTCCGGGCTTGAAGCAGTCGTTGAAATCGAAGTTGGTGAGGGAAGAGAGGTATCGTCCTACGTAGTGGAAGTACGGTCTTTGGCACAGGTCGATGAGGTCTGCTTCGTTGGGGAAGTCAGGATATTCGTGATAGAAGAGGTCGTTCTTGACCGGTTTGCCCCGATAGAGGGCAATGTCGCCCACTCCGATGAAGCATTGTTTCTGTTTCTTATTGCCGGGTTTGGCGAAACGCAGCGAGCGGCATTTATAGACAGGCACCTCGAAGTATTTGGTAGGCTCGGTACAATGGATAACGGTGTCAAAGATGAGTTTGTTGTCAGCATAGATACGGAGTCTGTCGTCTTCGAGCACGCGTCTGTTGGTGAGCATACCGGCACAGAAGGAGATATAGTCAAATTCACCTGCGAGGTCGAAGGTGGCGTAAGCGTCAATGTTATCGTCGAAGAAGGTGGCACCCGAAGCAAGTATAATACCTTCGCTGAACTTCTCACCTCCCATAGAGAAAGTGATATAGGAGGACTCTCCGGTGAAGAGAGTGTTTTTTGCTTTCGCGACGCCTCTTACGGAGTACGGCAGGATATTGGTCATGAGAGAAGCAGGCGATTTGAGTTTGGCGACCTGTTCTTTATTGATATTCGCCAGTCCCTCCTGCGGAACGGAGGTATCTCCTTTGGGATAAGCGTATATATCCACCGCTCCGAAGGTGATTGATCCGAGGAAGTCGCTTGAGCGCAGTTCGCACGAGAACGCGACAGCCTCTTGCCCTGCTACATCGACGACGACTTGTCTGGGCAAGTCCGTCTGGCGGACTATTTCCTCATAGAGAATCTTTTTCTTGTCTCCATAGATGACGAGCCACGCGGAGGTGTTGGAGCTCTGGTTGTCGCGCGGTCCGACGATGAAGGATAGTTTATCGTATCGTTTGCCTAACCAGAAATAGGAGTAGTATGAAGGGTTTCCGATGAGTTTCTGGTCGGAAGTGAACATGAGTCCGCTGGTGAACTTATGGCGCGCCATACTGACACTCTCTTCGGTATTCGGATATTCCTCGAGTGAATCAGGCGCTTTGTCCTTCGGTTGTATAGGATTGATAGCTCCGTTTGTATAATAAGGGATAAGTTGTTCCACAAGTTTTAGTTTGCCTTGGGGATAGGAGACAGGCAGTTTAGGTTGAACGATATTCGCACCTTCTTTCCATAGTTGTGCATATGCCAGTGCGATATCCAATTCGCCTACGAGCGTTTTCATTTTCAACTCGTCCACGCCCTTGACATCAATCGTGACGAACTGTGGCGGGTCATATTGGAAGACAGGTTTGTCAAAGACCCGTTTGCCGTCGGCTGTGATAGTGAGCAGCGATTTGGCAGAGAGTCCACCGGCGCGGGCAGTAGGACCGAGCCAGAAGGTGAGTTTGGAGTATGCTCCTTTCAGGTTGTAGGTCACATACCCATGGTCGTCGGAGCCGATTAAGCCGTGCCCCGCTCCCTTGATGACGAGGGTTGTATTGACATGGTAGATATGCGCAATACGCTGTGCGTCAAAATCTTTCAAGCCTACTTTAGAGGAGACTATGCTGATACGGTTCTGCTCCGTAGGTTTAAGTGCCTCAATCAGATAGGCCTGTGAGAAGATGAACGAAGGTACTATGTACAATGTATAAAGGAGGAGGAATAACTTCTTCATATATTTTCAGTTTTAATGTTATCAAATGTCGTGTTGCAATTTACTTACGCCCAAGCGTCGTAGCGTCCGTCATCTTCTTCCGGTTCGTCGTCTCCGAGTTGTTCGTCAATGACTTCACGCCAGTCTTCATCGTTATCAAGTGAGAACTCTGGCGCATCGAAGATGGGGTCGTAGAATTGGGTTATCTCGTCGTCGTATTCGGTCAGTCGTCCTTCCTGGTGAATGATGACTGTTTCAGCAAGCAGGCGTTTGGAGCCGCAGCGGGCACCTTTGAGCGCAATAGAATCGACATAATCAAGCGGGCGGTCGATGAGGTGGTCGTGCATCATGCGCCATAGTTTCTCGATGGAGCCGAGGGCATCGTGTATGGCACCGTTGGAGTAGCATGTGAAGGCTTTTTCGTAGTTCTGCTCAAAGCCACAGCTGCCATCGTAATAGCAGTCACCCAGTTGCTCCCAGGCGGCGGTATCTCCGAGTTGTGCAGCCTGTGAGAGGCGCGAGTGAATCAGTTCGTGGCTCTCTTGTAGCACACCGTAGCGTATTTGGCGTCGTTGGATACCTTCGTCTTCTTGATAGAAGACTTTGAGCGCATCGTAGCGATGCATCTCTCGCGCTGCGTCCATATAGAATGCGCCCGGGCACAGACGGTTCATCCCTTTTTGGAGGTAATCGGTGTATTCTGTGGACTCGATAAGTACGTTGTTTGTCTCCCCATAGCCATAGGCGATGATAAGGTCGGTGAATGCTCTGAGCACTCCGAGGTCGAGTGCCTGCTGATAGTCGTCCATAACGTAATGGCGTCCTGTGCGGGGTTCGTTAGCCGTAGCGCGGTAGTAGAACCACCATCCGTTAGGGGCGATGCCTTTTTCTTTATCCCGTTTGATGAGTTGCTCTGCGAGTTCGACTGCCAGATGCGGTTGAGCGAGTTCGAAGTGTCTGCCGAAGCAGTAGTCCTGCAGTTTATAGATAGCTGCCAGTTCACTGCCCAAGTCAAATGCTTTCTGCATCAGTTCGTCTTCTATCTTCCAGTCCACGGTGCCAATGTCGCCGAACTCATAGGAGATAGCCAAGCCTGCTATCGCGTCGGGCAGGTTCTGTTCGGCTGCGGTGCGCATATAGCGGTTGGCTATCCAAAGGGAGTTCTCTCCTCCGCGTACGATAGTCTGCCAGCGGGCATATGCGTACTGGGCATAACGGTTGCCTTTCTTGGCTTCCTTCTCCAACAACGTAATGGAGTTCGCTTCGTCCAGCAGGAAGATACACTCGCGCGAGAGGAAGAGTTTTAAGAATGCGGTTTCCGCCTCCTTGTTGGTCTCCACAAGAGGCAAGGCTTCATTGACGAGTCGGTCGTATTGACCGGAATATAGTAATTCGAGGTAGTTCATTATAGTGAATAATGATTAAAGGTTAGTTTAATTAGTCGAACATGACGCGTGGGTTCATGATATTAGGGCTTTGCCATTCGATGCCACGTCGAGCCAGGGCATTGCGTTTTTCCGCCCAGTAGGCGAAACAGAAACCCATTCCGCGCGGAATGTCCGTCAGGTTCGCATACGCTTCGTGGTCGGCTTCGTCTATCACCTCTTCGTACCGGGCAGTCCACTCGACGGGGTCTGATTTGAGCACACTTGTAGTTTTGATGTCGTCAAACCGTCCTTCGTCCGCCGCTTGGATATTATAGCGCAGGGTGTTGATTGCCGCACGCAGGTCTTCGGTTATCTGCAGGTCATGCTGCTCCACGGCTTCGATATACTCTAAGATCTCCAGCTCCGTTTCTTTGAGTTGGAGCAGCAGCCGCGGGTGGTCAAACAGACATTCCGCCATGCGGTCAGTGGCAGAATAGGCAGCACCGAGCATATGTTCGAACTCGCCTAAATGGTGTGCATAATAAATGACTTGCCGTGCGAGGTCGGCTATCGGAGACGGGTCGTCCATCTCATGCAGGATATGTTCAGCTTGGTCGCAACAGTCGTTGCAAATCTGCGCGTAGCGCTCCAAGGAATCGGGAGTAGATTGTAGTGTTTCCATATATATCTTATTTGGAGTTGTCGAATAGTTGTTCGCAGGCGTTGCGGTCACCGGCCTTGGCGGGACGATAGGAGATATTGCTGATAGACGAGTCGGCGCGCATCTCCGCGATATTCTCTAATACCTCCTGCTCGGTGAGCCAGCCGTAGATAGTCTGCGTCGCGCCTTCCTGCGTGAAGGTCACCTCCCAGCATTGCGTCTGCGGCGCATAAGGTTTCTTGCTGACGGTCATGTCGTAGAGCACGAACTGGCCGGAACGGACATCGCGCGGCTCCATCCAGAACGTGAGCGAACGGCAGTTGTAGAGCGGTACGGTGAAGGTAGTAGGCGCCATGCGGTTGCGCAACTCAATCTGCTTGACGATGCGCTGGTCAGCCAGCACATTAAGTATGAACGGCTCGTCTTTGCGGTCGCCCATATTGAGCAACTCATCCATCGCGTCCCAGTATTCGGACTTGTTGGCAATGGTGAATGTGCAACTCTTGTATTCGCCGTAGGTATTGAATGATACGACAGACGCTTGTCCTCCGGATTGGCTCATGAGCGGCAGTGCCACCAAGGCGATTGGGCTGGCACCTGCTGTGACACCGGTATAAGCCGCTACGTCGGAGCTCATGAGCGAACTTCCGGCTCCCACTAACGCCATCAGTCCCACGTCCATCAGTGTGGCGTCCTCAAAGAAAGGCGGTTTGTTGGCTTCGAGCATCACACCTTTGTATATCTCCGTGCCGTCTTTCATGTGGAAGGAGCGGCGTTTGGTGGAACCGTCCATGAAGCAGTCCTCGAAATCGAAGTCGGTGATGTTGGAGAGGTAGCGACCCACGTAATGGAAATAGGGTTTGCCGCAGAGGTCGATGAGGTCGGCTTCTTCGGGGCAGTCCGGCTGGTCATGTTTGAAGAGTTTGTGTTTGACTGGTTTGCCGCGATAGACAGCGAGGTCGCCAAGGCAGATGTAGCAGTCCTTGTTGAGCGTGCCGTTGCCGGGTTTGGCAAAGGTCAGTTTGCGGCACTTGTTAATCGGTATTTCGAAATACTGGTTGGGCCAAGCGCAGTGGATGATAGTATCCAAGATGAGTTTGCCGTCCGCATAGATGCGGAGACTGTCATCTGCGAGGGCGCGCTGTTTGGTGAGCATTCCGGCGTAGAAACTCAAGTAATCAAATTCGCCGCCGAGGTCGAACATGAAGTAGCAGTCGATATTGTCGTTCCAGAGGTTGGTGCCGGTGGTGAAGATAAGCCCCTGGTTGAACTTCTCGCCTCCCATGGAGAAGGTTTTGTACTTTGATTTTCCTGAATAAATAACATCTTCGGGGTTTGCTTTCCCGTGATATGAGAACGACGGAATCTTGGATATCAGCGGACAAGGCGATGGCAGGGCTGCCATCTTCTCTTTGTTGGGATTGACTAGACCTTCCTTAGGCACAGAAGCCAAATCCGCTTTGGGATAAGCCCACATATCCACTACGCCGAAGGTGATGCCGCCCAGGAACTCGCAGTTACGTAATTCGGTGCTAAAACAGATGCGGTCATGCCCTTTGACATCCACCACCACTTGCTTCGGTAAATCGGTCTGGCGAATAATTTCTTCGTAGAGGATTTTGTCTTTATCTCCTTTGATAATCAGCCACGTAGAGGCATGCGAACTGATATTGTCACGAGGACCAACAACAAAGGATATTTTCTCGTATTGCTTGCCGAGCCAAAAGTAATTATATTGTTCATTACTACCACCAAGACCTTGACTGGATCTCATTAAGATTCCACTTTTATAGATATGCCGTCCCAGACTGACACTATCTGTCCAATCGCCATCTATCCATATCGCATGGATGTAAGGTATTTCCCGAATATCCTCTCTTATCATGTGAGAATTGGTTTGATAAGGCAGGTGTTCTGCCACCAATTGGGTTCTTTTTGCAGGCGGGGCGAAGGGCAATTCGGGTGCCACTACGGTTTCGCCTTCTTTCCATAGTTGCATCATAGCCAAGACGACATCTGCATTGTCATCCACTAATTGGAATTGGAGATTATCTATATCTGCAACATCTACCACAAAAAACCTTGGCTGCTCGTAGTTATGCACAAACTCATCAAAGATAGGGTCATCATCACCGGAAATGGTCAGGATACTTGCATCTTTGATATGTGTCGCATTAGAGGATCCGGGACCATACCAAAAACTGAGTTTGGAATATTCTTTATTCAGTTTGTAGCTGATGACCTGTTCTTTATTCCTAAACTGTAATCCGGCAGGCAATTCATACCATCCGGAAAAATTCATTGGTTTATCGCCGGATTTGACTACACAATTCTGCACGGACAATCGATCTCCTATCGGCTCCAACACATCGGTCAGATACACTTGTGCCTGCGCAGCAATGCTGCCCAGCAAGAGAGTAAGGATTAAAAATGTTTTTTTCATATCGGTGGGTGCTAAAATTATTCCTATTTGTATTCTATGTCTGTATGGAGTATAAACGGGATGATACCTATGTAGGTTATGCCATTATTATCGGTCCATGGCAGTGCATTACCGTCCAGCACAACTATTTTATGGAACGAATCACGCGTATTTCGCAGCGAGAAAGTTTCTTGTTCTTTCTTATCGGGAGAGTCAATATTTAGTGCAGATTGTATATAGACTTGTGTTGAACCCGTATTCACAACAAAATCAATTTCATACTGCGCTTGCCGGCGTTGCCCATTTACCATCTGTTGTACTTCCACTACACCGACATCCACCCTATAACCTCTGCGTAGCAGTTCATTATACAGCATATTTTCCATCAAATGGGAGCGTTCCTGCTGTCGGAAATTTAGTCGCGCATTACGTAACCCCAAATCCATAGCGTAGTATTTCTTGATGTTCTCAAAATATCGCTTGCCTTTGACATCAAATCGCTCCGCTACCGAAATCAGATAAGCATCCTCCAAATAGGTCAAGTAGCTTTTGATTGTTTTATCCGTAGTAGGTTGAGACATCGCTGTCGTGATAGTGTTGGCTAACTTATGCGGGTTAGACAGCGAACCTACCGCCGAATAGAGCGTATCGGTCAGTGCATCAATAATGATATCATCTTTTAGTTTATAACGCTCCATGATATCCTTCATATACACATTCTTGTGCAGATTCGCCAGATAATTGCGTTTCTCTTGTTCATTGGGTTCCAATACTGCCAATGGCATTCCTCCGTAAGTGAGATATTGGCTCAAAGCATCGGATTTATCTAATCCTGCAAACGCATAGAACTCGGCGAAGGAGAGGGGATAGACCTTGATTTCGCTTCCACGGTCACGGAAATAAGTGACGATGTCCGAGGACAGCATCTTACTATTACTGCCGGTGACATACACATCTATATTAGACTGTTTACGCAAGCCGTTCAAGATATCATAGAAGGTAATGTAAAGCAAATCCCTGTCTGCTTCAGCCACTTGCGATAAATCTACATTGGGTGCCTTTACCTTGGAACACAACTGGATTTCGTCAATGAAGACATAGTATTTGCGTTGCTTGTTGGCGCATTTTGCCATTATGTATTCGTACAGCGTGTTGGGGTTGCGGTACGCGACATTGGTGGTATCCTCCAAATCCATTTCCACAAAGCAATCTTCCTCTACACCCTGGTCGATGAGAAATTGCTTGTACAGATGCGACAGCAAGTACGACTTGCCTGAGCGCCGTAAACCGGTAATAATCTTCACTTTACCATTCCAACTCTTGGCGAAAAGCTGCTCTACATATTCATTTCTTTGTATATCCATACTGTTTGCTACTACGAATTCAGTTGCAATTGCAACCGTTTTTGGAGTAAATCCACTGCAAAGGTACTGCTTTTATTTGACATGTGCAAACTCTAATTGCACTTTTTGCGTATATACGCATTTTTTGCGAGTGAAAAAGGTTATTTCTTTCTATTGTATTGTTAATGTGTTAATTAAATATTTACTGTCCGTTTTTCCAATACGTTTTTAGTGCATTTTGTCCGTTTTTCCAACAAAATCCGCGACAAAGGTACAGAAAAACATTTCAATTGCCAAAATATAATTATCACAAAATGGCAAAAGTATGTTTTATTGTTCTACTTTGACCCATAGTTCGCCGTAGGCGTAGGAGAGGCCTACTTTGTCAATCTGTTTGGATTTGCCGAACTCGACGAAGATGTCTTTGTCGCCGTAATGAAGGACCACGCCTGTGTCGCGCAGTTCAACAAAAGTCAGCACTCCGAACTTGGGACCGATAGAACCGCGCCACCACGGATCGGTAATCTGTTTCTCTAAATCCATATCGGGCTGAATATCTTTGACATCAATCGTCTCACCTGTGTAAGTCGAAATGTTATTAATACCCGGGTCGCAGGCTATCTCGTAGCCGGTGATAGTTATTTTAGCCATATTACACTACTTTTATGCATTTCAATATATAACAACTCACACCGTATTCCTGCGAGAAGAGCGAGCTGTCGATTTGTACTTCTTCGCCGGAGGCGATAGTGAAGGTCTTGCCATTATAGTCCAGTTCCAGTAAGCCGGGCTTAAAGTTGGTCACAACGGGACCGTCAAAACCGGACCAATGTAGTAGTTTCTCTCCTACCTTGATTTCGGACTCGTCCACTTCGGAACTCTGCCACAGACCGGATTGCACAAAGGCACCGCGGTCACTGTAGCTCTCATAGAGGTTTACAAATAGTACTGTTGCCATAGTAAGTTATATTTAAGTGAAAAGTGAAGGCTGCTTGTCGTATGCGAAATGCATCGTATATCTATCGTATATCTATCGTATATGTATCGTATATCTATCGTAGTTAACAGTGAGGGAACAGGTTATTTGGTTAATAGTTCCCACATGCGGTCTTCGTCGTCTTGGTACCAACGGTGTATTTTGTCGGCTCGTTCGGGGTCTGGGGTGCAGCCGATACCTTCGCGCAGATAGCGGCAGAGGAGGTCCACTGAGTCTTCCTGACTGCTGTCGTAGGGGCTGGCAGAGGAGTGATTATACACGTATTCCACTAATTCAAAGGCTTTCTTCTCGTCCTTTGTGCAGCCGCGACCTTTCTCGTAATACTCAGCGAGTTTGAGTTTGTATTCGTGGGTGTGGTATTGGTCGGCGAGGCGTTTAAGGTAAGAGAACGCTTTGGCATCGTCCTTGTCTTCGTAGCGTTTGAAAAGGCGACACAGACAATCCTTATCATCCATTTCTGCGCCCTTCTCCACGTATTGCCATCCTAATGCTTCGCTGTCAGCATCGTCTTTGCGGAACAGAAGTGCTGCCGTTTCCCAACATGCTTCGGGCACTCCTGCATCGGCAGCGCGACGGAGCCACGGCAGGGCTTTCTCATGGTTCGGCTCAAGAATTGTAACGCTCGGATTACTGTATTTAGTGCGGATACCATGACTGAGCAGATAACCAACGACATGCATGGCGAACGGGGCGCCCTTTTGGGCATAGGGCATCGCCTCATGATAAATAGCCTCCTGATTTGCCGAACAATCGTCACGGCGGTACAGCCCGCGCCAGTAGTTCTTCGTCTCTTCCGGCACGCAGGGGTTGATTGGTATCCCTTCTTCCGGCGTTGCAGGCTCCGATTGGCGTCCGACATTATTTATGTACGCACGCAGGAGTTCCGGCTCCGCGTCCTCGAACAGACTGTCTGGCGTACCCGGAGCGCACAGGGCATTCTCAAACTCAACGGACAAACGGGACTTATACTTCTTCTCATCCTCGTAGATTTCCTTGGGCCATTTTTTTGCATCTTTAATAACTTGTCCCAACTGTTGAGCAAGCGGAATGAAAGACTCATCTTCGGTATCGAGCAGCATATCTATCAGGTCCATGGCATCTTCGGGTTCGTGCGCCCGGATAGCCAGATAGAGCAGGACTTGCAGGCACTCGACATCTCGCACGGCTGCGCCGCGCCAAAGGGCGGTCATATAACCAGTCAGGTCACCTTTGTCGGCATATTCTTCGTACACAGGGCGCTCGAACGAGGGGTCGTCGATACGTTCTTTGTTAATCGGCATGGACTTTGCGCCCGAAGCCGCTTTGTACAATTCAGGTGAGAAGGCAGACATAATATTATTTACAATTTACCATTTGTTCCTTTAGTAGGAGTAGAGGACGCATTTGACATTGTTGAAGTTATGTACGGCGAGGTCCTCTGGTTTGATGAGGAAGAAGAGTGAGCCGCAGTCGTAGAAGCGGAGGTTGATGTCGTCGTCTTCCTCGAGTTGTAGGAGCACTTGGTATCCGGGATAGTCCTGCTCGAGTTCGTCCTGCCAGGCGGTGGGTTGGCTCAGGACGAGGGAGTCGTAGCCCTCCAGAGGCCGTGGTGCCGGCACGGCGGATGTGCCGTCGGCATAGCGGATTTTGTGCTCGTGGAGGTTGTGCGTTGTAGGCGAATAGAGGACTTTATAGAGATTAGGATTCCACTCGCCTATATGTCCGCCGTCGGCATCCATATCGCCGAAGAAATAGTCGAGGTCAGCAAAGACAGAGACCAAGCCTTCCTCATACGCAAACTGGCACACCAGAGTCAACGGGTTATCCTCGCCATGCAGGGGATAAGCGCAGCCTTCCGGCATCGCTGCAAATCCCCACCAGTGGGAGAACTTATTGGATCTGCTGGCCTTGTACATTGTACATTTGTCCTTCGTACTTCAGATAGAGTTGTCCGTTGCGGAGCACTTTGGTTGTCCGTACATCGTCCTCCGGAAGTTCTATTCCGGTAGAGGGGGCATCGGAGAATGTGACTTTCACACCATAGATGTTTATACCACTGTTGGCTGAATAGAGATAAACAGTTGTTTCTTCTCCTGTGTAGGTGTAGGTCTCTTTGTTCACCGTTCCCGCGGGAGCCGTCATAGTAGAAATGACATTGCTGAACGAGCCTGTTGCAATATTGAGTGTGCGTGCGTCTCCGCTTCCGCTGCTACTGGTCAGGTAAACAGTGATTTCGCAATTTCCGGGAACACGGAACTTCAAATGGCGTGTGCTCTCCGAGCCCGTACCTCCGAATTTCAAACGGTGGGTGAACTGGATGTTGTCTACTGTCTTGGGACTTGCGTCGATAGTTATTTTGGCATCGCTGGTAGCCACAATATGCAGTTTGCGGACCACTTTCTCTGCGGAAATATCTCCTAACGCCTTGAAATCGTCATCTGAGATGTTCCAGAATGTGTTCTCGCTGACGGGTGTGGTGTCTTCTTCCTCCTCCTCTTCGTCACAACTGCTGCTCACATTGCCGTCAGTGGTGACGGTCAGCGTTGCGCCGGCACCGCAGGAACTGTTGGTGGTATAGGTGAGTGCTGTAGCGGCGGTGAGGTGATCGTAAGTGTATTCCGGCGCAGCCACCGTACCTTGGTTATCGGGCAGGTTGCCGGCGCAGTTGACGAAGAGGCAGGCGTTTTCGGAGCCGAACGCCTCACTAAAGATTTGCGAGGCGGTGTTGGCGTTCCCGTCAAAGGTGCAACCTTCGAAATAGCAGGATGCGTTCTCAGGACCTACATAATAGTCGGCTACCGAGGAGTTCCAGTAGCAGTTCAGGAAATGTAGTTCGGCATTACGGCAGCGTGTCATGCGTTGCTTGCATCCTTCGTCCCACCAACAGTAGGCATAGGTGACGTTGAATGTGCCGTCGTTCGGCTTGTTGCTGGAACTGGAGCCGATGAGGTTAGAGAAACGGTGGTCGTCGCTGTCACCGCCTTCTCCTGCGGGAATAGGGTCGATGAGATAGCGGAAGCGGCACCAAGTAACTGTGATGTCATCGGAGTTGTTCTTCATATCGAAATTACCGTCCATGCCGTCCTGGAAGTCGCAGTGGTCCACCCAGATGTTCGTTGCCCCCTCCAACGACAGCAGGTCATAACCGTTGCAGTCGTACGCTCCGGGACCTTTGAGGGTGAGGTTGCGGAGGATGATATTGTTGCTGTATAGTGTATCGCCGTCCACGATATTACTTTTGAAAATGAAGATACCCGAATCGTCTTTGTTACGCTGGTTGGAGGTGATTGTTACTCCCGGCAGTGCCATGAGTGTGAGGTTGTTGACATATACGCTGATACGGTGGGTAATCTCTATGTCCTGTGTGATGATGATTACCTGGTTGCTGCTCTTGAGAGCGTTCTTCAACTCTGTTTCCGACTTCACCAGCGTAGGTGTGGCATTGCCGCCGCCGGTGACAGCAGTGCCGGCATATCCCCACGACGAGGTGGCGCAATATAATGGCGAATGGAGAATGGACGCATGGGCGAATGGAGAAAGGGTTAGCAGAAACGCTGCCAAAAGGGTAGTGATGTGTTTCATATGCATATAATTTGTTAAGTACTAAAAATGTACGATTATTAAGATTTGCGGTTTCCGTAGGGATGCACTAATCTCCCGATTTACATCCGATTTGCCTCCGACTTGCCCCCGACATGCTCCCGTGATGCTCCCGAGGTTCAAAAGATACACGATTATTAAGATTTGCCACCTAACTGAGTCCACAGGGCGAGGGCGTGTTCTTCTTTGGCGGTCATCTCTGTTTTCGTCTCGGGTGTTTTGTCTTCCTGACCGGTAAGATGGAGGATACCGTGTATGAGGATGCGGTGGAGTTCTTCGTCAAAAGTAGCGCCAACCATCTCTGCGTTAGAGCGGACGGTGTCGAGGGAGATGAAGATGTCGCCGTTGAGGGTGGTGGCCGTGGAGTAGTCAAAAGTGATCACATCCGTGTAGTAGTCGTGGCCGAGGAACCGTCGGTTCACTTCCAGTTCGCAATCGTCAGAGCAGAAAATATAGTTGATGTTCCCCACGCCAAATCCGTAACGTGCAGCCACGGCGCGTATCCAACGGCTGATCTTGCGCTCATTGAGAGCCGGCATCTCTATTTGGTCGGACGTAAAATGTATCATCTCTCTCAACTGAAAAATATCGGTGCGACAGCAAAGGCAGCTATCACTCCTGCGAGGTCGGCGATAAGGCAGCAGGCGACGGCATGACGTGTATCTTTGATATTGACAGAGCCGAAATAAACCGCAAGGACATAAAAAGTGGTGTCGGTAGTGCCCTGCAGGATGCAGCATAGCCGTCCGACCAGACTGTCGGCTCCATGGGTAGTCATCGCCTCCAGCATCAGTCCTCTTGCACCGCTTCCGCTGAGAGGTTTCATCAGTGCTGTGGGAACGGCTCCGGCAAGGTCAGGATTGATACCGCATACGCCGAACAGCCATGCTATACCGTGCTCCAGCAGATCCATGGCACCGCAGGCGCGGAACATCCCCACTGCCACCAGGATGGCAATGAGGTATGGGATAATACCCACAGCTGTCTGAAAGCCACCTTTCGCGCCGTCGATAAAAGCGTCATAGACATTGAGTTTCTTCACCATCGCGCGGATGATAAACCAACAGATGATACCCAACAAAATAATGGCTGCGGCAGCCGCCGAGACAACCGACAGTGTGTGCGGATCCAGCAGCGTGGCTCCCCAGACCATCAGTCCTACCAGCGCTGTCAGCCCAATGAGTGTACCAAGCACTACCGGATCGGTCATGCGGATACGCTGCGCCACACAGACGGAGATCAACCCTACCAGCGTGGCGGTATAGGTGGCAATCAGTATAGGCATGAACACGTCCGCGGGGTTGGCTGCGCCCAGTTGTGCGCGGTAAGCCATGATAGTAGTGGGGATAAGCGTCAGACCGCTTGCTCCCAGTACCACGAACATAATCATCGCATTGGAGGCTTTCTGTTTGTCGGTATTCAGTTCCTGCAACTCGCTCATCGCCTTCAAGCCCATCGGCGTGGCGGCATTGTCAAGTCCGAGCATGTTCGCGGCAATATTCATCAGCATAGACCCGAAAACGGGATGACCCTTGGGCACGTCCGGAAAAAGACGGCTGAAGAAAGGATTGATAGCCCTGCCCAGCGCGTTCACAGCACCGGCACGTTCGCCTATTTTCATTATACCCATCCAGAGTGACAGCACCCCGGTCAACCCCAGCGAGAGCTCGAAACCCGTCTTGGCGGATTCAAAGGTAGAGTTGAGAATCGTGGAGAAAATATCCGCATTACCAAAACAAAGTGCCTGAATGACACCTGTCACCACCGCTATCAGAATAAGCGAAACCCATATATAATTCAAAATCATGGCACAAAATTACACTTTTTTTTGCACATGTGCAAGAATTTATGTAATTTTGCACGAAAATAATGGCAAATCTCTTTTGGCATAGAGCAGGTGCATGGTTGAAACACCGTTTCACGGCATGGAACACCACAGGCGAGGGGATTCACTCGCCGTGGCTCTTCCGGCTGGTGAGGTTTGTGCTGCGCGATGAGAACAGTTTCTATTGTTTCCCTGCCATCGAGAGGCGCAGACAACTGCTGCTCTCTTGTCATGACGAGCTGCAGGTAACTGACTATGGGTCAGCCGGTTCGCCGGAAGGGACAGTTATCCGAAGAAAGGTGTCGGACATAGCCTCCCGCCAGTTGGAGAGCAGGCAGACGGGTCAACTGCTGTTCCGCGTAGTCCATTTTCTGGGCGGTGAGCTGCAGCGGCCTCTTGAGATATTGGAGTTGGGCACCTCGCTGGGAATCACCACAGCGTATCTCGCTTCTCCTGCCAGCCGCAACCGTGTCATGACAATGGAGGGCAGTACAGCTGTCCTGCGCATTGCGCAAGGAGTGTGGAAGGCTCTCAAAATAGAGAATATCGAATGGGTGGAAGGACGGATAGACGACACCTTATATAAATACGCGCGCGAAAAGCTGGATTTGGTTTTCATGGATGCCAACCATACCTATGAGGCTACGTTGCGCTATGCGGACTACCTTCTGCCGCGAATGACGGAAAAGGGAATAATCGTCATTGATGATATCCATTATTCGCCGGAAATGGAGCGGGCGTGGGAAGAACTGAAAGCGGATCCACGCGTGACATCCACGATGGACCTGTACCACGCAGGTATGCTCTTTGTGGACAGGCATTACCTGAAAAGGCACTACAGGGTGAGAGTTGAAAGTTGATAGTTGAAAGTTTATAGTTCATAGTTATGGCCATTTACACCAAAACAGGCGACCGGGGCGAGACTTCGCTGGCAAACGGTCAGCGCGTCAGCAAGACCGATGCCAGAATAGAGGCCTACGGCACAGTGGACGAGCTCAACAGTTGGATAGGAGTGTTGAGCTCGTCAGTCACCCATAATGAATCGCTTTCCGCAGACGGCGCGGCTATCACCATGCAGTTGGAAACAATCCAGAACAAGTTGTTCAACCTGGGTGCCAGCCTGAGTTGCGCTCCCGGCGAATGGATCACGGAGGCGGATGTACGCTGTCTGGAGGAGTGGATAGATGCCATGCAGTCGGTCGTACCGCCTATGCGTGCTTTTGTGCTGCCAGCCGGAGGTGAGACAGTCGTCAGGTGTCATATATGCCGCACTGTTTGCCGTCGCGCCGAGAGAAGAATGATCGAACTCCCGGACTGCGCACAACTATACTTGCAATACGTCAACAGGCTCAGTGATTACCTTTTTGTGCTGGCGCGTTTTATAGGGAGTAAAAGGGGAGAAATGGAGAAAAAATGGCAAAAAATGTAAAATATTGCAAAAAAAACTTGCACAATTCGAAACTTTTTACTACTTTTGCACGATAATTTTGCAAAATTGTACCCAAATGGGGCGTTTTGTCGTGCCATTAGGCTAAGAATAAGAGAATTAGGAAATGTATTGGACACTTGAATTGGCATCAAAACTTGAGGATGCACCATGGCCGGCAACCAAAGAGGAACTGCTGGATTATGCAAACCGTGTGGGTGTGCCGGCTGAAGTAATAGAGAATCTGGAGGAATTGGAAGACGAGGATGAAGAGGTATATGAGAGTATCTTGGATATCTGGCCTGACTATCCGACCAGGGATGAAGACTTCTTTTTTAACGAGGAGGAGTACTAATATAGTGAAACGATATCTTGTTCTGTTGTCGGTGTTGTGCGCCGTGGCGGTAGCCCGTGCGCAGTTTGATCCGCAGATGGGACAATATATGTATATGCCAACCGCCTATAATCCTGCAGCGGCAGGAGAAGGTGATTTGATGAAAGTGGCAGGTGCGCACCGAATGCAGTATGTGGATATATCCAATGCGCCGATGAGCACATGGTTCAGTTTCGCTTCGCCGTTTGTAATAGGCAAAACGCGTCATGGTGCCGGCGTGCGCTTTTTGAACGACCGATTCGGTTTGTTTACCGCCCAAGCGTTCCACGCGCAGTACGCGTACAGGCAACAATTAGGTAACGGATATCTCTGTGCAGGTGTGGATCTGGGTTTCCTGAACGTAGGCTTCAGAGGCGATTCCGCCCATGCGGTGCCTCAGGGAGCAGAGGGGGAGACCTATCATGATTCCGGTGACCCTGTTATCCCGAGTGCCAGCAAATCGGATATGAAATTCGACATGGGAGTAGGTGTATATTACACATCGCCGAATTGGTGGGCAGGTATCAGTTACAGCCACCTCACGCAACCCAAAATGGATTGGAGTGACGGCACGGAGGGTGACAAAAAGGAAATGAGAGTCAAGGGAACGATGTTTGTAACCGGTGGGTATCATTTCCGCCTAAAGAACCACAGAGAATGGATGCTCACGCCAAGCGCCATGGTAATGACGGATTTCTCGGGATGGGATGTGAACCTGACACTCATGTGCGATTTCAAGGACCGCTACCGTTGGGGGCTCGGCTACCGCATAGCCGGAAGTGTGAATATACTATTGGGTATAGATATTATCTCCGGTCTTCAATTGGGATACACCTGCGAACTGCCGCACAACAAACTGCTCTTGGAGAGCTACGGCAGTCACGAGATATACCTGGCATACGGATTTGATATACTGAAACCCAAGAGGGTGAATAAATACAAATCAATCCGATACCTGTAACGGAAAACGAAAGAAGAATATTAATTGCAATAAACTATATATATGAAAGTAACAAGGATTTTGCCTATTCTCGCTTTGGCAGTAGCTTTGGCGAGTTGCAACGGTCCCGCCGGCGAATTGGTGGGCGCAGGCAAGGGTGGTAATTTCAAAGAAGCGAACCCCTACGGCATGCTGTTCATCAAGAAGGGATCGTTCCTGATGGGAGCAAATACGCAATCGGCGGTCTTTGAGCAGCCGGACAACATCCTGATGGTCACAGTAGCGGCTTTCTGGATGGACGAAACGGAAATTACCAACAACGAGTACCATCAGTTTGTCAACTGGGTACGCGATTCAATCGCTATGACCCGCTTGGTTCAGGCCGGTATGACGGATTATGCCATACAACCGAAGAACGAAGATTTCGATGAGACCAATTTCCGTCTGAACTGGCGTAAGAAAGTGCCATGGGACAGCAAGGATGAAGAGGTGCAGGATGCTCTATCTACCATGTTCTACGAGGACAAAACGCTCAAAACCAACGGTCTGCACTATCGCTACAGCTGGGTGAATATGGATGAGGCGCTGCCCCAACGCAATAAGTTCGACGTAGCTACCAGCCTTTATCCTCCCGGATCTACCGCACGTGTGGATACCTTCTGGGTGGACGATAACGGCGGTATTCGCGACTCGACCATCTTCCGTCCGTTGCGATCGCCGAAGGACCTGCGTACGGATAAGATTATCTGTATCTATCCGGATACACTGGTTTGGGCGCGTGATTTCCAGTTCTCTTACAACGACCCGATGCTGCAGATGTATTTCAGCCATCCCGGCTATTCGGAATACCCTGTAGTAGGTGTTACCTGGGAGCAGGCACACGCCTTCTGCAGCTGGCGTACGAAACTCTTTGCACAAGGGTCTTCGGTAGGTGCATGCGAATACCGCTTGCCTTCCGAGGCTGAGTGGGAGTATGCAGCACGCGGAGGCAGGAAAATGGCTATGTATCCGTGGGGTAGCAACTATGCACGGGATAGCAAAGGATGTTTCTTTGCCAATTTCAAGCCCTACCGCGGATCGTATGTGGATGATACGGGTTCCACGACCATGAAGGTAGCTCAGTTCCGTCCGAACGATTTCGGTCTATACGACATGGCGGGTAATGTGTCCGAGTGGACCAACTCGGCCTACCAGAGTGCTGCCAACACGCACATTCACGATTTGAATCCGGACTACAGTTATATGTCCCGTAAGGCGGATCCTCCGATTCTGAAACGCAAAGTGGTGAAGGGCGGTAGCTGGAAGGATATAAGCTATTTCATGCAATGCGGCGTACGCTCGTATGAATACCAGTATGAGAGCCGTCCGTATATCGGCTTCCGTTGTGTACGTTCGTATATCGGCGATTAATCAATAGTAACTCACGAAAAATATAATTATAAGAGACAAAACATTATGGCTGCAGAAAAAGCTAAAAAGCAAAATCTATTCACTAAGTTTTTGCGTTGGTATGAGTCTTATCAGGGGCAACGCGTGGTAGGTATCGTTTATTCGGTAGGTGCCGCGGTCGTAATCTTGGGTGCCCTGTTCAAAATTCAGCACTATGAAGGAGCGAAGCAAATGTTGAATATCGGAATGGGTACAGAGGTGTTGCTGTTCCTCATCGGTGTATTGGACAAACCTCACGCTTCTTTTCACTGGGAGGAAGTGTTCCCGCAGTTGGTTGACCCGCGTACTGTAACGGCAGAGGAAGCGGAACATATTCAAACTCTCCCGCGTCCGGATTTGGCGGGCGTTACGGGCGGCGTAGTTCCTGTTCAGAAACCTGCGGGAGGCGAGGCAGCGCCACCCCGAGCGAATGTGCCGGCACTGAAGGATGAAGACCTCAAGGCATTGAAAGACGGTATTGCAGATCTGGCTAAAACGGCTACCCAGTTCAGCGAGCTGGGCAAAGTGGCACAGACCGGAGTCAAGCTGGGCGAGAAACTGGCTGCTGCCGAGGCTGCCACCGAGACCTATACCAATGCTACAGCTTCTCTGGCGCAGAACTATGTGCAGGTTAGCGGTGAGATGCAGCAAATAGCTGCTCAGACGCAGGCTTACAAGCAGAATGTGGAGCAGGTAGGAAAGAATGTAGCCGCACTCAATTCGGTATATGAACTGCAATTGCAGAATGTGAATGCACAGGTTGAGGCTGCCAAAGCTCAAATTGAGGTTGTAAAGGCTCAGACGGAGGCACAGAAGAATATAGCTGTCGCAACCAAGCAGGCTGCAGACAATCAGATTGCTTTCGCCAAAGAGGCAGCTGAGGCTCAGGCCGCTTTCGCTAAAGGTGCTCAGTTGCTACAGAAAAATGTGGCTGACCTGAATGCTGTATATGGAAACATGCTGAATGCATTAAATTAAGAACATTAATACTCATCGCAAATGGGTGGAGCAAAAAACTGTCCGGAAACCCCGAGACAAAAAATGATAGGAATGATGTACTTGGTGCTCACCGCCATGTTGGCGTTGAACGTAAGTGCAGACATTCTCGGCGGTTTTACGCTGGTGGGGAATAGCTTGCGTTCTTCTATTTCGGCATCTCAGACCCGGAATGAGAAGATGTACCGCGAATTCCAGCAGGCAAATTCCGACAACCCCGAGAAATATCATGAGTGGTACGAGAAAGCAATGGAAGTGCAGAAACGTGCTGACTCGTTGTATAACTATATTCAGGATTTTAAAAATCATATTATCATCTTAGCTGACGGTCAGAAAGCCGTAGATGCTCGTGTCGCTGCCGGTGAACTGCCGGAAGAGCATATTGGTGCAAACGACAACTTGGATGTGACCGGTCAGTATGCTATCACTGAAGGTAATGGTTTAGTTCTGAAAAACTTAATTGCGTATTATCGTGATTATGCTACAGAGATGGTTGAATCCGATGCCGTCTTGCGTAAATCTATTGAGAAGAACCTGGCAACAGCTCGTGGCTATAATGCGCACGCTAAAGACTCGTGTGATTGGGAAATCGCCGTTTTTGAGATGATGCCGGTTGGCGCGTCCATCACTATTTTGACCAAACTGCAGAACGATGTGCGTGTCACAGAAGGGCAAGTAGTACAATATTTGATGGATCGTACGGATGCCGGCGACTTGCGTGTGAACAAACTCAACGCATATGTGATTCCCAACTCCAATTATGTGATTCGTGGCGGCAAGTATTCGGCGCAGATTATTTTGGCTGCCGTTGACTCAACGCAGAGTCCGGAGTACTACATAGAGGGACAACGCATCAACGACCATGGTATTTACGAGGTTGCAGCTTCCTCTATAGGACTCAAGAAATACTCAGGCTGGATTGCCTATCAGGATCCGTCAACCGGCGAGATGCAGAACCTGCCGTTCCATAGCGAGTATAGCGTGAGCGAGCCGGCTGTTACTATCTCCAATAACGACCTCAATATTATGTACCGTGGTTATGAGAACAAGTTCTCCATCTCTGTGCCCGGCGTGTCCAACGACAAAATCAAAGTGAGCGTCAACGGAGCGGCATTGAGCCAGCAGGGAGGTCAGTGGATTATCAAACCCAACGAAACCACCAAGAGTGTGACGATTACTGTAACCGCCGAACTGGACGGAAAAATGCAGCCGATGGGTAGCCGCGAGTACCGCGTGAGAGCATTGCCCAAACCGGGAGCATATTTCAAGTCAGGAGAGAACGAGTACAATGGAGAAAAAGGCATTCCACGTGGCGCTTTGCTGAATAGTTCTGCAACGGTAATTGCCTCTTACGGTCCGGATGGTTTGCTTGATTTGCCCTACCAGATTGTAAGTTTCAAGGCTAATATCAATGGTTTGATTTCCGAGGCAAAAGGCAACAAGTTTACCAAAGAGCAGGTTGACCGTCTGAGCCGCTTGAAACCGGGTAACTCTGTGATCATCACGGATATCCGTGCCAAGGGTCCGGATGGGAAGGTGGTTCCGTTGTCTCCTATTCCTCTAACATTGAATTAATACATATACGATTATGATAAAGAAACTCAGTTTAATTGTATGCTTTGCGCTTTCGGTGGCAGTTGTTCAAGCACAGCATCCGGTCATCCCGTTCTTTGACGAGATGGGAAGCGCTAAAATCAAAACGGAGGAGTTCTCCCATGCTCATGATACCATTGTGCAGGTGGAGCACCGTATAGATGATATCATCTGGTCGCGTTATATTTATCGGATCATTGATATGCGATACAAGCAGAATTATCAGATGTATTTCCCTGTGGAGTCTGACGATGCTGATTACCGTAATCTGTTCAAGGTTATTACTGACGCCGTTGTAGATGGTATGCCTATATACGAGAGGAGTGCCAGCAATATCAAACCCGATTTCCAGCAAGCTCCTGTTGACCGCAAAGTTATTCCTACGATGTTTATGGCGGATGACCCTACGGCAGACTATTCGGATGACCCCACGCATTTCGAGATTTGCTGCTCGGATGCTATGTTGGTGCACTACGACAGTGTGGCGGACGAGTTGTCGTTCCACTTCTATCCGTTTGAGAAACTGGTGCGCAATCAGTTGAAATATCTGATCCAGGAGATTGTGTTCTTTGACAAGCACACTTCGCGTATGTATCAGAAAATCATTGCAATCGCTCCTCTGCAGGCGGATAAGATCTCAACACGCGATGATTCCGACATCATGGGCTCGTTGATCCAATCGATCATGTTCTGGGTTCCGTTCGACAAACTGCGTCCTTACCTCGCGATGCAATACGTGATCCCTAATCGTAATGAAACCAAGCGCGTTACCTTCGATGAGTTCTTCCAGAAACATCTCTACACGAGTTATATCGTAGGTGAAGGTAATATGTATAACCGCTGGATTCCCAATTACGTCAAGACGGCAGCTGATGCCAAGAAGGAACAAGAGCGAATTGCAACCGAGTTGCTCAATTTCGAGCAAGACCTCTGGGAATATTAATCAATCGTACGGAGGGGCAGGCAATCACCTGCCTCTTTTGTGCTATAAGGAGTAGTATGCGTAAACACCATTTCAGAAATTCATATTTCACGGCAGCGGTGAGCGTGGCGCTTGTGTTGTGCCTGATAGGGCTGGAGTGTATCGTATTATTGTCTGCCGGTGCGCTGGTAACCCGCATGCGTGAGAATATTACTATCACGGCGGTACTGACCCAGAATGCCGACAGCGCACAGTGCGCACAACTGGAACAGATACTGAATGCCAGCCCCGGTTGCAGCAGTTTCACCTATGTCTCACGCGAGCAGGCACTCAAAGAGCATATTTCTTCACTGGGCGAAGACCCCAGTGCCTTTCTTGGCTACAACCCTCTAAGTGCCAGTTACGAGATACATCCGGCAGACCAATACAGCAGTCCGGAACAGTTGGAGCAGCTGGCCGGACAAATGGAGGAACTGCCCTATGTGGCTGAGGTGATTTATCCGCGCGATCTGGCGGATTTGATGAACAGCAATGTGAGTGAGTTCTCGCTGATACTACTGGTGATAGCCATTGTCCTGCTGCTCGTTTCCATGGTGCTGATTGTCAATACAATAAGGCTGCAGATCTACAGCAAGCGCTTTATTATCAACACCATGACGCTGGTGGGTGCCACATCGTGGGTGACAAGACGTCCGTTTGTGCTGCGTAATATGCTGATGGGTTTCTTTGCCGGACTGGCGGCTTTGGCTATCCTGAGCGCGGTGGTGTATTATGTAGAAGTGAAGATGGGTATTCTGCTCTTCCCGCCTACATGGCAGAACATTGCTTTTGTAGCCGCGGTGGTGCTCTGCTCCGGACTGCTGATTACTCTCTGGGCCTCACTGATTGCCACAGGCCGTTATATTCGTATGGATAATAATTCGTTATACGAGATTTAAAACAAGTAGATAATTATGAAGCAATATTTGCCTAAATTGAACCTTATTCTGATTGCCGTTTCCGTTGCAATCATTGTGCTGGGATTTGCCCTTATGGCAGGCGAACCGTCAGGTGAGGTATATAACCCTGATATCTTTTCGTTCCGGCGCATTACCGTTGGCCCGATGATTTCGCTGGCGGGGTTTGTAATGATGATTATTGCAATCCTTTATCGTCCTAAGAAGAAATGAACTGGCTGCAAGCATTAATATTGGGTATTATTCAGGGTCTGACGGAGTTTCTTCCTGTGTCCTCTTCCGGACATCTGGAGATAGGTCAGGCGTTGTTGGGTACATCGGGCGAAGACAATCTGACTTTCGCCATCATCGTCCATACGGCTACTGTACTGTCCACACTGGTGGTACTTTGGAATGAAGTGGTGTGGCTTCTACGCGGTACGTTCACTACGGTAAAATGGAATGTGGAGAAGGATTATGCTGCCAGGATTTTGCTGTCCATGGTGCCGGTGTTCGTAGTGGGTATGTTCTTCAAGGACGAGGTGGAGGTTTTGTTCGGCAACGGCCTTCTGCTGGTAGGTATCTGTTTGCTCGTCACAGCCTTGTTGCTTGCGTTGAGCGAGTGGATTCAGCGCCGTCGTTCCGGCGGAGGACACGACGTCCGTTATAGCGACGCGTTTATTATCGGTCTGGCTCAGGCGTGTGCCGTTCTACCGGGACTGAGCCGTTCCGGTTCCACTATTGCTACGGGACTGCTGTGTGGTGTGAAGAAGGAGAGTGTAGCGCAGTTTTCATTCCTGATGGTGCTGATTCCTATTCTGGGAGAAGCGTTTCTGGATGTGCTGAAACTGCTCAAAGGCGAGGTGGTAAGCGATCTGGCTGTACTGCCTGCCGTGGTAGGGTTTGTAGCAGCATTCGTGACGGGATGTCTGGCTTGCAAATTCATGCTGGAGATCGTGCGTCGCCAGCGATTGGTGTGGTTTGCTGTCTATTGTGCCATTGTCGGAACAGTAGCTATTGTCACAACATTGATGTAAGTTATGCGGGATTTTGCTGAAGGCGAGGTGCTGGCCTTTGACAAGCCTCTCCATTGGACGTCGTTCGATCTGGTGGCCAAGGTGAGATATGCGTTGTGCCGCCTGTTAGGAACGAAAAAACTCAAAGTCGGTCATACCGGCACTCTGGATCCTTTGGCCACGGGTGTGGTAATCGTCTGCACCGGCAAGAAAACCAAGATGATTGACCGGCTCCAATACGAAGCGAAGGAATACGAGGCCACGCTCCAGTTGGGTGCAACTACGCCGTCCTACGACATGGAAAAAGAGGTGGACGCCACTTACCCTACAGCGCATATCACCCGCCAACTGATAGATACTACTATCCCCCAGTTTGTGGGCGAGCAGTGGCAGGTGCCGCCGATGTTCTCGGCTGTGCAGATCAACGGTCATCGTGCCTATGAACTGGCCCGCAAAGGCGAGTCGGTCGCTCTCAAACCCAAACTGCTGAAGATAGATGAGATTGAGGTACTGGATTTTGATGCAGAAACGATGCAACTGACCATCCGGGTGGTGTGTTCCAAAGGCACGTATATCCGCGCCCTGGCGCGGGATATAGGCGAGCGTCTCAATTCGGGTGCCTACCTGACTGCCCTGCGCAGAACCCGTGTAGGCGAAACGAGAGTAGAGGATTGTATGACAATAGAGGCTTTTCTCTGCCAACTGGATATTCACCCGGAGAACGACCGCTCGAGTGAAACGAGATAAGATAAACAACGACTATGTATAAATCCAATGAAATGAAGCTCAGCCAGTTTAAGTTCAAACTGCCTGAAGAATTGATTGCCCAATATCCTGCATCCTACCGTGATGATGCCCGTCTGTTGGTTTTGCACCGCCGTACCAAAGAGGTGGAGCATAAGATGGTAACAGACCTCCCGCAGTTCTTTGACGAAGGAGATTTGTTTGTCCTCAATGATACCAAGGTTTTCCCTGCCCGCCTGTATGGCCACAAGGAGAAAACCAACGCACTAATCGAGGTCTTCCTCCTGCGTGAGTTGAACCACCGTCTGCGTTATTGGGATGTGCTGGTTGATCCTGCCCGCAAAATCCGTATAGGCAACAAACTTACCTTTGACGCTGATCCGTCTATCGTGGCGGAGGTGATTGACAATACTACCAGTCGTGGCCGTACATTCCGTTTCCTTACCGATTACGACAACGAGGAGTTTATTCCCCGTCTGTACGCGTTAGGCCAGGCTCCGCTGCCCTATTATATCCATCGGCCTATGGATGCCAAGACGCTGGAGGAATACAATGCTCAGTTCCACGGTCAACCGGTGGACGAAATGGATAACGAGCGATACCAGACTATTTTTGCCTCCAAGGTCGGGGCTGTAGCCGCACCGGCTTCCGGCCTGCATTTCTCCAAACAATTGCTCAAACGCCTGGAGATTCACGGCGTGGAAACAACGTTCATGACCAGTCACATCTCGCTGGGTATCTTCAAGGATATCGATGTGGAGGATCTGACCAAGAACAAGATGGAGTCGGAGCAGATCATTCTGCCTGAACCGATGGTGAAGGCAGTCAACAAAGCACATGACGCGCAGCATCATGTCTGTGCCGTGGGGACGGAGGTGATGCGTGCCATGGAGACGGTAGTGGGCACCAACGGCAAACTCAAGCCCTACGATGGCTGGACCAACAAATTTATCTATCCGCCTTACCATTTCACCGCCGCCGACTCATTCTTCGTCAATCTTTATATGCCTCAATCGAGCCAACTGCTGATGGTAGCTGCTTTCGCCGGATTCGAGGAGACGATGAATGCGTATCACGAGGCCGTCAAGGAAGGTTACCGTTTCGGTGATTACGGCGACGCAATGCTGGTTGTTGACTGATGCAAGTGCGAATTGACCCATCATGGCAGCGGGTGCTGCAGTCTGAGTTTGACAAACCCTATTTTGAACTGCTGACCCAATACATCCGCTCGCAGTACCGGACACACCGGTGCTTCCCGCCTGCGGGCCTGATCTTCAATGCCTTCGATTCTTGTCCGTTCGAATGTGTACGGGTGGTGATTATCGGTCAGGATCCTTATCATGAGCCCGGCCAGGCAATGGGACTGAGTTTCTCTGTGCCTGACGGTGTGGCTGTGCCGCCTTCGCTCGCGAATATCTACAAGGAAATCCACCGCGACCTGGGCAAACCTGTTCCCGCCAGCGGCAATCTGGAGCGATGGGCGCAACAGGGGGTTCTGCTACTGAATGCTACGCTGACGGTTGAGGCGCACCGCGCCGGCAGCCATCAGGGCAAGGGATGGGAGGAACTGACCGATGCCGCTATTGCCGCACTGAACAACGAACGCGAACATCTGGTCTTTATGCTCTGGGGATCCTACGCACAGCGCAAAGGGCAGTTTATTGACCGCCGCAAACATCTGGTGCTGCAAACCTCACACCCCTCGCCGCTATCCGTCTATCGTGGTTTTGACGGATGCGGGCATTTCGGTCTCGCCAATAATTATCTCATCCAGCACGGCCTGCAGCCGATTGACTGGTAAATCTGTTAATCTTGGAACAATGAAGACTCTCCTTCTAATCGACGCTTATGCGATGATTTATCGCGCGTATTACGCTTTTATGCGTGCTCCGCGCATGAACAGCCGTGGCGAGAACACCTCAGCTATCTTCGGTTTCTGTATCACCCTGGACGACCTCCTGCGCAAAGTCAACCCTACGCATGTGGGTGTGGCTTTTGACCCTCACGGACCTACGTTCCGTCACGAGGCGTACGAGCAATACAAAGCCCAGCGCGAGGAGACGCCGGAAGATATACGCCGCGCCGTGCCGGTGATCAAGCAACTGCTGGAAGCTATGAATATCGCAGCGATAGAGGTGCCGGGGTTTGAGGCGGACGATGTAATCGGCACCTTGGCTAAGCAGGCTGAGAAAACCGATTTCGAGGTCTTCATGGCTACGCCGGACAAGGATTACGGCCAGTTGGTGTCCGACAGGATACGTATGTACAGACCGCGCCATACGGGCGGGTTCGAAATCATGGGTCCGCAGGAGGTCTGTGCCAAATACGGCCTGCGCAATCAGGGACAGGTGATTGACCTGCTGGGTTTGATGGGTGATGCCAGCGACAATATACCCGGCTGCAAAGGGGTGGGTGAGAAAACCGCCGTGGCGCTCCTGCAGCAGTTCGGCACGATAGACAATATGCTGGAGCATACCGATTGGATCAAAGGTGCGCTGCGCCAGAAAGTGGAGTCCCAGTCCGAGCAGATCCGCTTCTCGCGGTTTCTGGCTACTATCCGTACCGACGCGCCGATAGAGTTGGACGAAGCTTTGTTGGCGCGCAAGGAGGTGAACGCAAAAGCCTTGGCGCAACTCTACCGCGAGCTGGAGTTCAATACTCTTCTCCGCAAAATACTCCCTAATGCCTCTAATGACCTTAACGACCTTAAGGACTCTAAAAAAAACAAACCCGCCAAACCCGATGCCTCCGGTGTGCTGGATTTGTTTGCCGAGCCGTCTGACCTACCGGAGAGTGCCGACGCACCCGATCTGCCCAGACGAACCGAGCAGGAGGAGACCGAGGCGCGGCTCTGCCAATACCTGTTGAACCCAGAGGTAGCATACAACCCGCATAAGGAACCAGATTGGGAAACCCTCAAAGCGGATGCCGACCTATGGAATCTCTATCAGGAAGTAGAACTGCCGCTGGTGCCTGTGCTCCGCGAAATGGAGACTGCGGGCGTACGCGTGGATGTCACCAAACTTCACGATGCCGAAATCACCCTGACCAAAGAACTCAACCAACTGGAGCAGCAGGTGTTCGCGGCTGCCGGTGAGACGTTCAATGTCAATAGTCCCCGCCAGGTAGGCGAGCTGCTGTTCGGCCATCTCCATCTGGACCCCAAAGCCAAGAAATCCAAGACAGGACAATATACCACCTCCGAGGAGGTGCTGTTGGGCATTAAGGACAAGCACCCCGTGGTAGGTTTGATACTGGAGTACCGCGAACTGAAGAAACTCGTCTCCACCTATATCGCCACGCTGCCGGGGTATATCAGTCCTGTGGACGGCAAGATCCACACTACCTACAACCAGACGGTTACCGCTACCGGCAGGCTCTCCAGCAGCAACCCTAACCTGCAGAACCTGCCTATACGCTCCGAGCGCGGGCGGTTCATCCGTGAAGCGGTCATTCCGGACCCGGGATGCCGGTTCCTCTCTGCCGACTACAGCCAGATTGAGCTGCGGCTGCTGGCGCATCTGAGTCAGGACGAGCACCTGTTGCGTGCTTTCCGTTCGGGCGAGGATGTCCACGCGGCTACGGCAGCGCGTATCTTCGGCATGCCTATCAGCGAGATTACCAAGGACCAGCGCCGGCGTGCCAAAACGGCTAATTTCGGAATTATCTACGGTATTTCGGCTTTCGGACTGGCGCAGCAGCTTGATTGTCCGCGTGCCGAAGCCAAGCAGCTGATCGACGACTATTTCGCCGCCTTCCCACAGGTAATCACCTATATCGAGCACCAGAAGGAACTGGCCCGCCGGAAAGGCTATGCCGAGACACTCTTCGGGCGCAAACGCTACCTGCCGGATATCCTTTCCCACAACGCTACAGTACGCTCCTTCGCCGAACGCAACGCCGTCAACGCACCTATTCAGGGCACCGCGGCGGATATTATCAAAATGGCGATGGTGGCTATACACCGCAGCCTCAAAGAGGAAGGACTGAAAGCGCAGATGATTATGCAGGTGCATGACGAACTCAATTTCAATGTGCCGGAGGAGGAGGTAGAGCGTGTCAAGGAGATTGTGGTAGGCGAAATGGAGAATGCCGTCCATCTCTCTGTGCCGCTGATAGCCGAGTGCGGCGTAGGCGTCAACTGGCTCGAAGCGCATTAATCGGGTTATTATCGTTACCACATCGTTACCACTACGAACATTTCAATACGATGAAAGTCCTACTATCCATATTTTTAGTCATCCGCGTCCTGTGTATCGGCAACAGTTTCTCCTGGGACGCCGTGGAGCAGGAACTGGTGCCGCTGTGCGATGCCGCGGGAGTGGAGATCGAGGTGCACAACCTCTATTACGGCGGCTGTTCGCTCAAACAGCATGCACATTTCCTCCAGAAAGACTCTGCCGCTTATTCCCACCGCGTGTGTACCAACGTGCGTTCGCCCAAACCCAAGAGCGACGGTATTCTCCGTACCAACTGGCGGGTGGAAAAAGATACGATCACTCTCCGTCAGGCACTCCATGACGGTCGCTACGACTATATCTCCTTCCAGCAGGCGAGCCACGACAGCGGCATACGCAGTTCCTATGAACCGTGGCTGCAGACCCTGATAGACGCCGTTGTGGCAGCCCAGCCTAATGCCCAGCTGTGCTGGATGCAGACCTGGGCTTATGCCTCCTCCTCCGACCACCCCGCTTTCCAACGCTACCATCACAACCAGCAACTGATGTACGACAGTATTATGTCCTGCACGCATGCCGTGCTGGCAGACCACCCTCGGCTGTGCGTTATCCCCTGTGGAACGGCTATCCAGAACGCACGTTCCACCAAACTGGGTGACTCGCTTTGCCGCGACGGCTATCATCTCAATTATATCTATGGACGCTATACAGCAGCATGTGTCTGGTATGAATTTCTGACGGGCAAAGATGTGCGTCTCAATCCCTACCGCAATCCGCGCATGACCCTCAATCAGCGCCAATTGACCCAGGAATCCGCCCATAAAGCGATAGAAAATACAGATTTTTGAAAAAAAGGTGCAAAAATATTTGGTCATGTCAAAAAAAAGCAGTACCTTTGCACCCGCTTTTGAAATCGAAGGCACTTGTGCCGAGAAAAAAACGCTTCTTAAGCGCTTTTGAAAAGAAGGCAACGATCTAAACACATTTTGCAGCAAAAATCACCACTAATATCCGATTGTTGCGCTGCATAGCACCCGATTAGAGTGCTGACGCAGTGGCACTCTAATCGGAGAGCGGAGGCACAAGTCGCCCCAATGACCGCTCTGCGGTCAGTCAATGCGAGCTTGTTGCCGAACGCGAAGGTGCGGTAGTTCAGTTGGTTAGAATACCGGCCTGTCACGCCGTAGGTCGCGAGTTCGAGTCTCGTCCGCACCGCTTTGCTGCAACTCCGGTTCACACGCTGCATAGCACCCGATTAAAGTGCTGGCGTAGCGGTACTTTAATCGGAGAGCGGAGGCACAAGTCGCCCTAATGACCGCAAAAGGCGGTCAGTCGATGCGACCTTGTTGCCGAACGCGAGGGTCCATTAGCTCAACTGAATAGAGTACCACACTACGGATGTGGGGGTTGCAGGTTTGAATCCTGCATGGATCACAGATCCAAATGGATTACGAAGAAATCCGTTTAAGATCACAGATCCGAAAGGATTACGAAGAAATCCGTTTAAGATCACAGATCCGAAAGGATTACGAAGAGGTAGTAATAAGCCTCTTTTTTTATCACACAAAGTCTCTGGCGATTGAATTAGGAAGAGCTACCCGAATTCTGAATGCTCCTACCGAATAGTAGTATATACTTTGTGGAAATTTACTAATCCATAAATTGATTTTTGAAGAAATGGATTTGATCAAGATTGCCGAGCAAGCTTTTGCCGGCGAGAAGAAAGAGTTCCCGGCTTTCAAAGCGGGAGACCAGATTACGGTGGGATACCGTATCAAAGAGGGTAACAAAGAGCGTGTACAGGAGTTCCGTGGCGACGTGATCGCCATTCACGGAGAGGGCGACAAGAAACGTTTCACCGTCCGCAAGATGAGCGGCAATGTCGGTGTAGAGCGTATCTTCCCCATGGACAGCCCCTTCATCGAGAGCATTACCATCAACAAGTATGGTAAGGTTCGCCGCTCCAAAATTTATTATCTGCGTGAGCGTACGGGTAAGAAAGCCCGCATTCAAGAGCGCCGCGTGAAATAATGCGCAAGCAAACAGGGGTTCCTTATGGAGCTCCTTTTTGTTTCAGAAAATGTACGATTATTAAGATTTTGCCCCTCTGGCCCGCATCGGGGGTATATCGGGGTTTTATCGGAGGCAAATCGGGGTTAAGTCGGGATTAAAAACATACACGATTATTAAGATTTCAGGCAATTGTTTCAATTAGAGAGTCCATATAAGCCTACGGGCGACCAACCGCAAGCAATCGCGTCGCTGGTGGAGGGTGTGTGTGCCGGTGCACCGGCGCAGGTACTGCTGGGTGTGACAGGTAGCGGCAAGACCTTCACCGTGGCGAATGTCATCCAACAACTCAACCGTCCTACGCTCATCATGAGCCACAACAAGACCCTTGCGGCGCAGCTCTATTCGGAGATGAAAGCCTTCTTTCCGCACAACGCGGTGGAGTATTTCGTCTCTTATTACGACTACTACCAGCCTGAGGCGTATATCCCCTCCACCGACCTTTATATCGAAAAAGACCTCTCTGTCAACGAGGAGGTCGACCGCCTGCGCCTCTCGGCAGTGGCAGCACTGCTGAGCGGCAGAAAGGACGTGATCATCGTCTCGTCCGTCAGCTGTATCTACGGTCTGGGCAGTCCGCAGGACTTCACGCAGAACGTGATCGAACTCACGCGCGGCAAAGAGATTCCGATGGACGACCTGCTGAAACAACTCGTCGGTGCCCAGTACGTGCGCAACGACATAGAACTCTCTCGCGGGCGGTTCCGCGTGAAGGGCGACACCATCGACATCGCCCTGGCGTACGCCGATTATGTCGTGCGTATCGAGTTCTTCGGCAACGAGATAGACGCTATCATGACCATCGATCCCGTCAGCGGGCAAGTGTTGGAGGAGTTTGATCATTACAACCTCTCGCCGGCGACGATTTTCCTTACCTCCAAAGAGCGTATCGAGGCGGCAAAAGAGCAGATCAAGGCCGACCTCGCCAAGCAGATCGACTATTTCATCGACTTGGGCGAGGAACTCTACGCCAAACGTCTGGAGGAAAGGGTCAAATACGACCTGGAGATGCTGGATGAGTTGGGATATTGTTCGGGCGTGGAGAACTACAGCCGCTATTTCGACGGCAGGGCGGAAGGCACGCCGCCTTATTGCCTGCTGGATTATTTCCCGGACGACATGTTGCTGGTCATCGACGAGAGCCATGTGACCGTCCCGCAGATCCGCGGGATGTACGGCGGCGACAAGGCGCGCAAGGACAACCTCGTCACCTACGGTTTCCGCCTGCCTGCCGCACGCGACAACCGTCCGCTCAAGTTCGAGGAGTTTGAGGCCAAGACAGGACAGACTATCTATGTCTCTGCCACGCCGGACGAGTACGAACTCAACAAGAGCGAGGGTATCGTCATCGACCAGCTGATCCGTCCTACGGGCTTGCTTGATCCGGAGATTGAGGTGCGTCCTACGGAGAACCAGGTGGACGACCTCATGGACGAGATACGCACGCGTATCCACCGCAATGAGCGTGTGCTGGTCACCACGCTCACCAAACGCATGGCGGAGGAGATGGACGAGTACCTCCGCCGCTACGGCATCAAGTCGGCGTATATACACAGCGATATAGATACTATCGAGCGCGTCAAGATCATGGAGGATCTGCGCCGCGGCGAGTACGACGTGCTGGTGGGTGTCAACCTGCTGCGCGAGGGACTGGACTTGCCGGAGGTCAGTCTGGTGGCTATCCTCGATGCCGACAAGACGGGTTTCCTGCGCGACCAGCGGAGCCTGACGCAGACGGTAGGTCGTGCTGCGCGTCATGTGAACGGCAAGGCCATTCTCTACGGCGACAAGATCACGCCGGCGATGCAGGCTACTATCAACGAGACGAACCGCCGCCGCACTATCCAGATGCGTTATAACGCCGAGCACGGCATCACGCCTACGGCTATCCATAAGGAGATCAACACCTCTGCTCTCGCCTCGCTCTACAAGGATCCCGAGGCGGAGAAACAGCGCGTAGAGGCGGCTATCCGCGAGAGCTGGAAGACCGCCGACTGGCAGCGTATGGACGCCAAGGCGCTGGAGAAAGCCGTCGCCGCCAAATCCAAGCAGATGCTGCAGGCAGCCAAGGCGCAGGAGTTTGAGGTGGCCGCGCGTCTGCGCGACGAGTGGTTCGAGATGAAAGCCCGCCTGCAAGCGTTGACGGGAGAGTAAAAAAACTCTTTTTTGCCATAAAGACTTGCATAGATGGAGAAAAAGTTGTACGCTTTGCAGCGTAATTTGGAAAAATGTGTAGTTATGGCAACAGAACAGACCAAAAAAGAACAAGAGCAGAATGCCTTGCAGAGGGTGTTCAGCAAAACATGGGAAGCGGCAATGCGACTGAAAGGAAGCGTAGTTGTGCAATGATGCCAGATTGTTCCTTTAATGCGCTATCTCATTGACACCAATATCTATGTATTCTTGGCGACCGACCCTGAGTTGCTTTTTCCTTTTTACGCCAAGCAAGGTCTTGAATTAGTTCTCAATGAACGCTAATCCCTATGCAACTAAATTTATAATAAGCAAATTCCCCCCTATGCGAAATGTACACTAATATAACAAAGCAAGTGACCTTTCAGCCACTTGCTCTCCTTTGTACATTGCACCTTGTGTTTCGTTACTTTGAATTGGTTGATGTACATGCTACACCGCCACTAACAGCAGGGAGAGAATAAAGATTCTTCGTTTCTTCTTCATACGTTGAGTTATTATTTATTGAGTTATTATTTGGGGTTAATGATAGGACCTTTGAGGATTGATAATTGATAATTGATATTCAAGGCTCGACATTGGTTCGACAATGGTTCGATAATGGTTCGATAATGGTTCGATAATGGACCGATAATGGACCGAATGCCCCCGGACCCCCAGCCCCCTGAGGGATTAGAGATCGACGTGTGTGGCGGTGATGGAGGTGTTGAGGAAAAGGGATGCCGATTGGGCGAAGCGGTCGGCATTGTCCGTGGTCAGATAGACGCATGTGCCGCCGAGCGAGAGGGGCTCACGGTATTCCGGATGACGGCGGAGATAGTCGGCAAGGCTGTCGGCGACAAGTTTGCCTTGTGGCAAACAATGTACGAAGGGACGATGTACGATGTACGATTTTTCAAGCCAGGCGTTGATTTTGGGCAGGAGTAGCGGGTAGTGGGTGCAGCCGAGGATGAGGGTGTCGATAAGCGGATCCTTCGTCATCAGCTCGCTCAGGTACTTATCCACGAAATAATCCGCACCATCGCCGAGGTGCTCGGCATTCTCAATCAGCGGCACCCAGAGCGGACAGGGCTGCTGGGTAATGAAGAAGCCTCTCCCCCCGCCCTCCCCCGTAGGGAGGGAGCCAAGGGAGGGAGCCCATAGAGGAGTTTCCTCCCCTTGTGGGGAGGTTGGGAGGGGTTGTTTCTCCAGTTCCAGGACGTAGGATCCGGAAGAGACGGTGGCGGGGGTGGCGAGGATGCCGATGTGCCCGTTGCGGGTGATGTCAGGCACAGCTTCCACGGTAGGACGGATCACACCCAAGACATTTACCATTTGGTCATTTCTGCATTTTCGTATTTTCGCATTTATCAGCGGCAGGTCGCGCTGCTGGATGGTGCGGAGGGCTTTGGCGGAGGCGGTGTTGCAGGCGAGGATAACCAGATTGCAGCCCTGCGAGAACAGGTACTCCACCGCCTGGAGCGTGTAGCGGTAGATGACCTCGAAAGAGTGGGTTCCATAGGGCGCACGGGCGTTGTCACCCAAGTACAGATAGTCGTACTGAGGCAACACACGCCGGATTTCACTCAGAATAGTGAGCCCGCCGTAACCGCTGTCAAAAACTCCAAGTTTCATAAGCCAGGTCAGACCTGCGTCAGAATGCTGATAATTTTGTGCAAAAGTACAAAAAAATTTGCATATATCAAAAAAAAGTTGTAATTTTGTGCGCTAAATTGGAAAAAACAGAAAACTAAAAAAATATACGTATATGAAATTCAATGTATCAAGTTCGAAATTGTTCGCCCAGTTGCAGACCGTGAGCCGTGTGATAGCCGGTAAAAATGCCCTGCCTATTCTGGACGATGTGTTGTTTGAACTCTCCTCCAACCAGTTGCGCATGACCGCTTCGGACGGCGAGACCACCATCCGCACCAGTGTGGAGGTGGAGGGTGTGGAGGGCAACGGACGCGTTGCTTCTGCCGCCAAACTGCTGCTGGATACGCTCAAGGAGTTCTCGGAGCAACCGCTGCAATTCACTATTGACGAGAACAACTATGCCGTGAGCATGGTCAGCCAGAACGGTACCTACTCGTTCGTAGGCGTCAATGGTGACCAATATCCCGAAATGCCGGACTCCTTAACCGACGAGCACCACCTGAGCCTGCCTGCCAAGGTACTGCAGAACGCCATCGAGAAGACCATCTTCTGCACAGCGGACGATGAACTCCGTCCTGTGATGAACGGTATATATTTCGACATTACCCCCGACAAGGTGACGCTGGTGGCAACCGACGCCCACCGTCTGGTACGTTATACCAACACGGTGCTGCAGGGCGGCGAGGCGGCTAATTTCATCCTGCCCAAGAAACCCGCATCGCTGCTCAAGAACGTGCTGGGCAAGGAGGAGGGCGATGTGCAGATCTCGTTCGGCGCGAAGAACGTGACTTTCGTGTTCGGCACCACCACCGTAGTATGCCGCCAGATAGAAGGCCGTTTCCCGAACTACAATGCCGTCATCCCGCAGAACAACCAGAATATCGTTACCGTTGACCGTCAGACGATGATCAACGCCTGCAAACGCGTGGCAGTGTTTGCCAACAACGGTACCGCTATGCTCCGTTTGGCCCTGAGCGAGAACAGCATTAAGATCTCGGCGCAGGATATAGATTTCTCCACCTCGGCGGAGGAGACGATCTCGTGCAGCTACAACGGCTCACCGATGGCTATCGGATTCAAGGCGCCGTTCCTGATAGACATCTTGGCGTCGCTGGCCAGCACCGATGTGCAGTTCAAGTTGTCCGATCCTGCCCGCGCAGGACTGATTCTGCCGGCAGAGAACGAGGAGAACGAGGATGTGTTGATGTTGCTGATGCCGATGCTGCTAAACGATTAAAAGACCGCTGCGCTGTTAGACCGTTACACTGTTAGAGTATAGACAAGATTATGTACAGAAAACTGACAAGCGCGGAGATTTCAGCGCTGGAGGCGCAGGGATGCGCGGCTACCGACTGGCAGGATGTAGAAGTGGCAGAGGCTTTTGAACCCTCGCATGTACGCAACACCCATTTCTCGGGACATGTGCTGATAGGCACCTTCACCCGCGAGTTCGAGCTGCCCGGCGGACTGAGGGTGCACTCGGGTATTTACAACGCCACCATCCATAACTGCGAGTTAGGCAATGATGTGCACATCTATAATATCCACAACTATATAGCCAACTACCGCATTGGCGACAACACCTGTATCGAGAACGTCAACTCGGTGCTGGTGGACGGTCGTACCACGTTCGGCAACGGCGTACGTGTGCCTGTGATGAACGAGGGCGGCGGACGCGAGATACCGATCTTCAACGAGCTCAGCGCCAGCCTGGCGTATATCCTGACGCTCTACCGCCACCGCCCGAAAATGATTCACGCCGTTGAGGCGATGATAGACGCCTACGCCGAGGCACAGGCGTCCGACCACGGCGAGATAGGCAGCAGTGTGTGCATCCTCAACTGCGGCACAATCAAGAATGTGCGTATCGGCGATTACGCCGAGTTGGCAGGCGTGAGCCGCCTGAAGAACGGTACAATCAACAGCAACAAGTCCGCTCCCGTCAAACTGGGCAGCGGCGTCAAGTGTGCGGATTTTATCATCGCTTCGGGCGTGGAGATAGGCGACAGTACGCTGGTGGACAAGTGTTTCGTGGGGCAGGGCTGTATCTTCGACAAACATTACTCCGCCGGCGAGAGTCTGTTCTTCAGCAACTGTCAGGGAATGCACGGTGAGGCGTGTGCCATCTTCGCGGGTCCCTATACCGTCACCCACCACAAGAGCACGCTGCTCATCGCAGGTCTGTTCTCGTTCCTCAACGCCGGCTCAGGCAGCAACCAGTCGAACCATATGTACAAACTCGGACCTATCCACCAGGGTATAGCCGAGCGCGGAGCCAAGACCACCAGTGACAGTTATCTGCTATGGCCGAGCAAGGTAGGTGCGTTCTCGCTGGTAATGGGCAGGCACACCCACCATGCCGACACCAGCGATCTGCCGTTCTCCTATCTCATCGAGAACAACTCGGAGAGTTATCTGGTGCCCGGTGCCAACCTGCGTACTGTAGGTACGATTCGCGACGCGCAGAAATGGCCGAAACGCGACAACCGCAAGGATCCCGAGAAGCTGGACTGTATCAATTTCAACCTCCTCAGCCCTTACACTGTGCAGAAGATGTGGCGCGGCCGCGAGGTGCTGGACGAACTGCAGGCACTCGGCGGCGAGAACACAGAGGTGTACGGCTATCGTAATTGCAAAATCCGTAACTCTTCACTCCGTCACGGACGCGAACTATACACTATAGGTATCCAGAAATTTCTGGGCAACAGCCTGATCAGCCGTCTGGAGAAACGCGAATGGCACACGATGGACGAGCTGCGTGCAGCGCTCCGTCCCGACAGTACTGCGGGCTTGGGCGATTGGGTGGATCTGGCAGGACTGATAGCCCCGCGCAACGAGGTGACGCGTCTGCTGGACGAGATAGAGCAAGGCGGAATCACCCTCGATGCTATCCGCCGCCGGCTGGCTCAGATGCATGCTGATTACTACTCCTACGAGTGGACCTGGGCACTCAGCAAACTGGAGCGCGTGTGGGGTTGTACGGTGGAGCAGGTGACCCTGACGCAGATACGTGCCACTATCCGTCAATGGCAGGATGCTGTGGTGCGGCTTGACAGAATGGTTTACGACGACGCCCGCAAGGAGTTTGACCTTAACAGCCAGACAGGCTTCGGCGTGGACGGCGACCGCGAACAGGCGGCAGCCGATTTTGAGGAAGTGCGCGGATCGTTCGAATCCAACTCGTTCGTACAGGCCGTGCTCGAACATATCGACCGCAAGACCGAGCTGGGAGAGTCCATGTTAGGAAGGCTGGCAGAGGTCGTTGAAAGTTGAAAGGTGAAAGAAGTTGAAAGGTGAAGGGTGAAAAGTGGAAGGTGAAAGGGAAGGTTACTATATTAGGATGCGGTAGCGCCAAACCGACGAAGACTACTTCGCCCTCGTCCCAGTTGGTTGAACTATGCGACAAGATGTTCATGGTGGATTGTGGAGAGGGAGCGCAACTGATGATGCAGCGGCTGGGTGTTCACACCTCGCGGCTGTATAACATCTTCATCTCCCACCTGCATGCCGACCATTGTTTCGGCCTGGCGGGACTGCTGTGTACGCTGGGCATGCTCAAACGCACCCAACCCATGCATATCTACGCCCATCCGGATTTGGAGAAACTGCTGCGGCCTATCCTGGATTACCATTGCGGCGACAGGCTATACGAGATTATATTTCACCCTATTAACCCCCGCAAGCATGAGGTGGTTTTTGAGGACAGGACGGTGAGTGTGGAGACGATTCCCCTCAAGCACGGCGTGCCTACCTGCGGTTTCTTGTTCAAGGAGACCCACCGCGTCAAGCGTGAAGACGGCTCTTTCGACCGTGTGACCCGCAAACGCTACGCCTATTGCGCGGATACAATGTACAGCGAGAAGATTGTGTCTCTTATAGAAGGCGTGGATACCCTTTACCATGAGGCTACTTTTCTGGAAACTATGGCCGACCGCAGCCATGAGGTCAAGCACTCTACGGCGCGCCAGGCGGCTACTATAGCCTCCAAAGCCCATGCCGGACAACTCATCATCGGCCATTACTCCGCACGGGTGGAGGACCACAGTTTGTTTGAGGCGGAGGCTAAAGCAGTATTTCCTAACGTCATCGCAGCCGAAGAAAAAATGATTGTTGAGATCTGATGGCAAAGCCGGTTATCCAATATGTCTGTTCGTCATGTGGAGCCAAAGCGCCGCAGATGCTCGGCCGCTGCCCTGTTTGCGGCGAGTGGGGTGCGTATGAAGAAGAGGTAGTGAAAAGTACCAAGTACCAAGTACCAAGTACCAAGGGAGCAAAAGGCTCTCTTCCCCGACGTTTGCAGGAAATAGAGGCTACCGAGGAGATGCGCCTGGATATGCACAACGGCGAGTTTAACCGCGTATTAGGAGGGGGATTGGTGCCGGGCAGTCTGGTGCTGTTGGGCGGCGAGCCCGGGATCGGCAAATCCACGCTGGCGCTGCAAGTGCTGATGCAGCAAGGCGAACGAAAGACCTTCTACGCTTCCGGCGAAGAGAGTGTGCGGCAAATCAAACTGCGCGCTGAACGTCTGGAGGGGAACGCCGAAAACCTGTATATCAGTTCCGACACCTCGCTCGAACATATTCTGGAGCAGATCCGGTCGTTGGAGCCGGAGATCGTGGTCATCGACTCTATTCAGACTATCGGCACCGAGGCCGTGGAAGCCTCCATCGGCAGCCTGACGCAGGTGCGCGAGTGCGCTACCCGTATTCTGGAGTTTGCCAAAACCAACAATATCCCCTTTATCATTATCGGTCATATCAACAAGGAAGGCTCGCTTGCCGGACCTAAAGTGCTGGAGCATATTGTGGATACCGTGTTGCAGTTTGAGGGCGACCAGCAATATATGTACCGCATCCTTCGAGCGCAGAAAAACCGTTTCGGTTCCACCTCCGAGATCGGTATCTATGAGATGCGTCAGAGCGGTCTAAGAGAAGTAACCAACCCCTCTGAACTGCTGTTGAGCACCGCCCGCGAAGGACTCTCCGGAGTATCTATCGCTGCGGCAGTAGAGGGCGTCAGGCCGCTGCTCATCGAGGTGCAGGCGCTTGTATCTTCCGCTGCCTACAGCACTCCGCAGCGTTCGTCCACGGGCTTCGACGGACGGAGACTGAGCATGTTGCTGGCGGTGCTGGAGAAAAGGGTAGGATTCAAACTGCTGCAAAAAGATGTATTTCTCAATATAGCCGGAGGTATCAAGGTACAGGATCCTGCCATCGACCTCGCGGTAATGGCTGCCGTGCTGAGCAGCAACATGGATATCGCGCTGGATGCCGGCACATGTCTGTGCGGCGAGGTAGGTCTGGCCGGTGAGATCAGACCTGTCAACCGTATCGAACAGCGCATCCGGGAGGCGCAGAAACTCGGCTTCCGGCGCATACTCGTTCCGGCTGAACAACGCATCGACCCCAAACGCTTCCAAATAGAGGTTGTGGCGGTCAAAAAAGTCACAGATGCGTTCCGTTTGCTCATTAAATCGTGAGATTTAACGAGAAAATGCACTTTTATTTGTGTATTCCATTTTTTTTTAGTAATTTTGCACGCTTTATGTACTGAAGTGTGCAATGCGCGCGTATATACGAAAAAAATACAGTCTGGTTCTCCTGCTGCTTGCAGTGGGCGTTTCGGTGTTTGCCGAGGAACGTCCGTATTTGTGCGAATTAGGGCTGCAGGCCGGTGCCGGCTATTATGTAGGCGACGCCACACCGCATATTTTTCAGAATGTGCGGGAGACCTACGGCCTGCATTTCCGCTACAAGTTCACCAAACGCTGGGCTATCCAGGCGAAAGGCCTGACGCAGCGTATCACGGGCAATAACTACGCTTTTGATGCCTCCCATCATCTGGTCAGGCAGAACACTTTTTGGCAGAACCGTCTGGTCAACGTGGATGTGATGGCAGAGTGCAATTTCCTCAGGTTCGGGGCGAAGAACAAATACGACAAAACGCTCTATCCCTATACACCGTATATTTTTCTGGGCGTAGGTGCGGCGATGTACGGCAGCGAGATGAACAAGTTCAACCGTGTAGCCGCCTATTTGCCTTTCGGTATCGGATTCAAATGGAAATTTTATGATTGGATGGGGTTGAATATAGCGTGGCAGCATAATCTCTATTTTGCTGACAATCTGGAGACTGGTGCCAATCTGGACAATACCTACAACCTGAACGGAAGCAATATTATGAACTTTGACCTGACCGGACAACTGACTTTCGGCATAGTTTTTGAATTCGGAAAGGCGAAGAAAATCTGTAGAATCTGTAACTCCGATTAATTACATGGATACTAAACAGCAAATCGACCTCTCGCGTCTGCCGCGCCACATAGCTATTATCATGGACGGCAACGGCCGCTGGGCCAAGAAACAGGGGCTGGCACGTATGTTCGGTCACAAACAAGGCGTGGAGACGGTGCATAATATCACCGTAGCCGCTACCGAGTTGGGTGTGGAATACCTGACCCTTTATACTTTCTCTACCGAAAACTGGAACCGTCCGAAAGAGGAGGTGGATGCCTTGATGACGCTGCTGGTGGACACGATTGCCAAGGAGACGCCTACGCTCATGGAGAACAATGTGCAGCTGCAAACGATTGGCAATCTGAGCCGCATGCCGGATGACGTGCGTACCAAGTTTCTGCAATGTATCGAACAGACAAGCGGTAACACCGGTCTGACCATGGTGCTGGCACTCAGCTATTCCGCGCGGTGGGAAATCACGCGTGCTATGCAGGCGGCAGTGCGTCTGGCGCAGGAGGGGCAACTGCGCGCCGAGGAGGTGAACGAACCTATGGTCTCGTCGCTTATGACAACGGCGGATATCCCTGATCCAGACCTACTGATTCGCACCAGCGGCGAGTACCGGATCAGCAATTTCCTGCTGTGGCAATTGGCGTACTCGGAACTCTATTTTACCGATTGTTTATGGCCGGAGTTCACCCCCGAGGAACTATATAAAGCTATTATCGATTACCAGAAACGCGAGCGTCGTTTCGGCAAAACAAGCGAACAACTGAAATATTGATATTCAATAGATTACATACTGAAAATCACTGGCTGACACTACTCCTCCTTTCTGCCCTTTGTTTCTCCTACTCATTCCTTTGGGCGCAGACTGAGGCGGACACTGCTGCCGTGGTGTCTGCTCCTGCTGATTCGGCTGTGGCTGCCGCTCAGGTGCCGGATATAGAATACGGGATGTCACGCAAGACCTACGAGATAGCGGGCATCGAAGTGCAGGGAGCCGACAGTTATGAGGATTTCGTGCTGATCGGCTTCTCGGGTTTGGCTGTGGGCGACAAGATCGAGGTGCCGGGCGACCAGATTACCAAAGCCATCAAGCGCTTCTGGAAGCAAGGCCTTTTCTCCTCGGTCAAGATACGCGCCAAGAAGATGGAGGGCAGCAAAATATGGCTGATTATCGACCTCAAACAGCGCCCGCGCGTGAGTGAAGTGCGTTACGAGGGACTCAAGAAAAGCGAGAAAGAGGACTTGGAAGTCAAGGTGGGTATTCGTCAGGGAAGCCAGATGACTCCTAACCTGGAGGACCACGCCAAGACGGTTATACGGAAATATCTGGCGGAGAAAGGTTTTCATAATGCAGAGGTGAACGTGCTCCAGCAGAACGATGCCGACCACCCGGGCTACGTCAAAGTGCTGATTGCTACGGACAAGAAAGCCAAAACCAAGGTAGGCAAGATATATATCACCGGCAACGAGGCACTGACCGACCGTCAGATCAACAAGGCGATGAAAAAGACCAACGATAACGATATCGTCAATCTTTTCCGTACCAAGAAATTCGTGACCGAGGAGTACGAGAAAGACAAGCAGGCGGTTATCGAGAAATACAACGAAATCGGTTATCGCGACGCCTATATTGTGGCGGACTCGGTGGTGCCCAACCCCGAGGATCCCACACGCGTGGATGTGTATATGACTGTCAGCGAGGGCGACAAATACTACGTCCGTTCTGTCAAATGGGTGGGTAACACGGTTTATCCCTACGAGCTGCTGGACGCTACGCTGGGCGTCAAACCCGGAGATGTGTATAACCTCAAGATCCTCAACAACCGTCTCCAGAACGACGACGATGCCGTCAGCAAACTCTATACCGACCGCGGTTACCTGTTTTTCAATGTCGAGCCCGTGGAGGTCAACGTGGAGAACGACTCCATTGACTTCGAGATGCGTATGTACGAAGGCAAACCCGCTACCATCAACGAGGTCAACATCGTCGGCAATACCCGTGTGTATGAGCATGTGGTCCGCCGTGAGTTATATACCAAGCCCGGTCAGCTCTACTCGCAATCGGATATCATGCGTTCGCTCCGTGAGTTGGCGCAAATGGGGCATTTCGACCAGGAGAAACTGGTGCCGGATATCCAGCCTAATCCCGAGGAGGGAACAGTGGATGTAACCTACAAACTCGAAACCAAATCCAGTGACCAGATTGAGTTCTCGCTCGGTTGGGGAGCAACGGGTCTGGTGGGGTCGTTGGGCCTGAAATTCACCAATTTCGCTATCCAGAACCTCTTCAACAAAAAGGCCTACCGCATCGTGCCGCAGGGCGAGGGACAGACATTCTCGATCAACGCGCGTACGAACGGTATCTACTATACATCCGCCTCCATCTCCTTCCTTGAACCGTGGCTGGGAGGAAAGCGACCGAACAGCCTGAGCGCGAGCATCTATTTCGCCAACCAGACAGGCTATTCCAGCCGGTATATGCAGGCATACCAGAATCTGTATAACACCTATTCGTCTTATTATTACTATTCCGGCAACAATAATTACTATCAGCAACTGGCTGAGAGTGAGGCGGATAAGGACAAATACCTGCGTACACTCGGTGTCTCGGTCGGCTACGGCAAGCGTCTGCGATGGCCCGACGACTATTTCACATTCTATGGCGAACTGAGCTACCAGATGTATATGATGAAGGACTGGCCGTACCTGCTGATTGCTAACGGTACTTCCCACAACCTCGCGCTCAATCTCCAGCTCTCGCGTTCTTCTATCGACAACCCGATTTACACCCGACGGGGCTCGCAGTTCACGCTGGGATTGAAAATCACGCCCCCATGGTCGCTCTTTAGCGGCAAGGACTATTCCCAACTCACCACCTCTGAGAAATACCACCTCATTGAGTACCATAAATGGAAATTCACCGGCAAGGTCTTCACACCGCTTACCAGAGACAGCAAACTGGTGCTCATGACGCGTGCCGAGTTCGGTTATCTGGGACATTATAACATCAATGCCAAATCACCGTTCGAGTCGTTCTATATGGGAGGTGACGGTATGTCCAGTTATACCAGCTATTCCACTGAATATGTGGCAATGCGCGGCTATTCTTCCGGATCGCTCACTCCTTATGACGTAGCTACGGGACGAAACATGGGTTACCTCTACAACAAGTTTACCATGGAGCTGCGTTACCCCATTACGCTCGAACAATCGGCTACCATCTGGGCGCACGTCTTCCTCGAGGCGGGTAACTGCTTCGCCAATATTCAGGAATACAACCCCTTCAACCTCAAGCGTTCAGCAGGTGTGGGAGTGCGTATCTTCCTGCCGATGTTCGGTTTGCTGGGTATCGACTGGGGATGGGGATTCGACAAAATCAACGGCAGCAGCCAGTACGGCGGTAGCCAGTTCCATTTCGTCCTCGGACAGGAGTTGTAAAACTAAAACAGCCTGATATTCTGATAGTTAACAAGTAACAATACAACGATGAAAAAGATATTCAATATTCATTATTCATTAATCATTGCAGCCCTGTTGCTCTCTGGCATGGCTTTTGCTAAAGATCAGTCGATTGCCTATATTGACATGCAATATATACTCAAGAACCTGCCGCAGTACGAGCAGGCCAACGAGCAACTCACGCTCATCTCACGCAGGTGGCAGAAGGAGGTGGACACTGCACAGCAGGAAGCGCGTGTCATGGCTACCAACTACCAGACCGAGCAAATCTTCCTATCCGACGCTGTGAGACATCAGCGCGAGGAGGAGATTGTGAAAAAAGAGCAGGAGGTATTGGAACTCAAACGCAAGTATTTCGGGCAGGACGGAGAACTGTTCAAAAAACGGGAAGCACTCATCAAACCGATTCAGGACGAGATATACAACGCGATCCAGGAACTCGCCGACGAGAAACGTATCGACATCGTCAAGGACCGCTCCTCCGACCCCTCGCTCATCTATATGTCCTCCAAACTGGACATCTCCGACCAGGTGCTCCAGAAACTCGGGGCAAAGTAGGGTAGATACGCCAAATCAGACTGGCGAGACACTATCGAGAGAGAATCGAATCGGGTTCAAATCGGAATCAAATCGGAATCAGATCGGAATTAAATAACACCCAAACAATACGTAAAAATGAAAAAAATTATCATCGCAATGCTGCTGATCGTGCCGATGGCACTCAGCGCACAGAAATTCGGACATGTCAACACACAGGAACTCTTTGCGCAAATGCCTGAAGTTGCTCAGATCCGGCTCAAAATGGATACTATCCAAGGTCAATACGAGGCTCAACTGGCTTCTATGAACGAAGAAATCCAAAAGAAAGTACAGGACTACCAGGCTCAGGAGGCTACCATGGCCGAGGCTGTCAAGCAAATCCGCCAGCAGGAACTGCAGGATATGCAGCAGCGTATCCAGATTTTCTACCAGACTGCCGAGCAGGACATCCAGAAGAAACAGCAGGAACTCCTTACGCCTGTTCACGAGCGCATGGCAAAGGCTATCAATGCCGTTGGCGAGCGAGAGGGTTATACCTATATCTTTGACGCGGCTGCTATGGTGCACATCGGCCCTGACGCACAAGACGCTATGCCGGCTGTCAAGAAAGAACTCGGCATAAAATAACCAAATGGTAAATGACCAAATGGTAAATGACCAAATGGTAAATGACCAAATGGTAAATAACCAAATGGTAAATGACCAAATGGTAAATGACCAAATGGTAAATGATATGGCTGACGGTTATCTGGAAGCCCGCTATGCCGAGTATGAGAAGAAAAAGGCAGAGTGGCTGAAAAAGAAGAGTAAATGGTCTTATAAAACTACGACCAGGAATTCTAATTCGTAATTTTTAATTTTTAATTTAAGTTTATGGTCAATAAACTTCAATCGACCCTTCGTGACAGCGCAGCTGCACGTTGGACAGTCCTTATCCTGGTGGCGTCGATGATGTTCTTCGCCTATATGTTCGTGGATATTCTCTCGCCTCTGGCATCGTTGCTCAACGATGCACTCGGTTGGGATCAGGGCGTATTCGGTACCTACGCTGCAGGCGAGTACCTCTTGAATGTCTTCGGATTCCTTATCCTGGCAGGAATTATCCTTGACAAGATGGGTGTCCGTTTCACTGGAATGCTCTCCGCCAGCCTTATGGTTATCGGAGCTGCAATCAAGTATTGGGGCATCTCGTGGGCGGGCGCTAATACGGTAGGATGGCTCAACAGCTGGTGGCCCTCCATGCCGGGCTCGGCTAAGATTGCCATGTTCGGTTTCATGATCTTCGGCTGCGGCTGCGAGATGGCGGGGACTACGGTTAGCAAAATCCTTGCAAAGTGGTTCAAAGGCAAAGAGATGGCACTGGCGATGGGACTCGAGATGGCTATCGCACGTCTCGGAGTGTTTGCTGCTATGTGGCTCTCGCCAGCAATCAGCGAGCGCTTTGCTGTCAACGGAACCAACTCTGTGACAGCTCCGCTGCTCTTCGCTTCGGCTCTGCTCGTCATTGGCCTGCTGAATTTCTTCGTCTTCACGATCATGGACAACCGCTTTGACACCCAGCTTGTCGCTATGGGCGAGGCTACGGCGGTCAAGGATCCCGAGGATGAGTTCCATGTCTCTGACCTCAAGCAAATCCTGACCTCTAAGATGTTCTGGATCATCGCTCTCCTTTGCGTGCTCTATTATTCCGCTATCTTCCCCTTCCAGCGGTTTGCTACGAACTTCTTGGAAGAAACGCTCGCTATTTCCAATGCCGAGGCGGCTGGTCTGTTCAAGTGGTTCCCGATTTTGGCAATGATACTCACACCGTTCCTGGGTGCATTCATTGATTATAAGGGCAAAGGAGCATCCATGATGCTCGTCGGTGCGCTGATCATGATTGCTTGCCATTCGGTCTTCGCGTTTGTACTGCCCGCTTATCCGTCCAAGACGCTTGCGCTGATCACTATTCTGGTCCTTGGCGTCAGCTTCTCGCTGGTACCGGCATCCATGTGGCCGTCTGTGCCGAAGATTATCGACGAGAAAGTGCTCGGTTCGGCGTATTGCCTTATTTTCTGGGTGCAGAATGTGGGGCTCTGCCTTGTGCCGCTGCTCATCGGTAAACTGCGTGTCGCTACCAACGGCTACCTCGTGCCGATGATTGTCTTCGCTTCATTCGGAGTTCTCGCCTTCCTGCTCAGTTTGGCACTCAAAGTGGAGGATAAACGCAAAAACTATGGACTGGAGCTTCCTAATAAAAAATAAAGATTCGCTCAGCGTCACTACCGACAGCCGGAAGGTAACTCCCGGCTGTATTTTCGTGGCGCTCAAGGGAGAACATTTCGACGGCAACGACTTTGTGGAGCAAGCCCTCACGCAAGGTGCCGGATATGTCATCAAGGGCGAGAATGCCTTGGCTGAGCTACAGAACCTTGCCCGTGCGTGGCGTGAGTCGCTCGACATACCTGTTATCGGCATCACCGGCACTAACGGCAAAACGACCACCAAAGAGCTTTGTGCAGCAGTGCTCTCCACACGATACCGCGTACATTACACCCGCGGCAACTACAACAACTCGCTCGGTGTGCCGCTTACCTTATTACAACTGACGCGTGCGCACGAGATAGCTATCATCGAGATGGGAGCCAGCCATCCCGGGGACATCAAAGAGCTGGTGGAGATAGCCGAGCCTACCTGCGGCATCATTACCAATGTGGGCAGGGCGCACCTGCAGGGCTTCGGCTCTTTCGAGGGGGTAATGCGTACGAAAGCGGAGTTGTATGAATACTTGAAAGCACACAATGGTTTCTGCTTCCGCAATACAGATAACCCCTGTTTGGCAAAGATGGCGGGTGAGTTGCAGACCGTGCCATACACCACCGGTACGATGCCGGAAGGTACGCATCTGGTGGGTGCATACAATGCCGAGAATGTATCCGCAGCCCTTTGTGTGGGCAAACATTTCGGCGTGAGCGAAGAGACCGCACTCGCTGCTATCCGCGCTTACGTGCCCACCAACAACCGCTCACAACTCCTCCAAACAGACCGTAACACCGTCGTCGTGGATGCCTATAACGCCAACCCTACCTCCATGACAGCCGCTATCAATGCCTTCAGGGGAGATACATACATCCTCGGCGCCATGCGTGAACTGGGCGAATACAGCCACACCGAGCACCAGAACATTGTGAATATGTTGCTGGAGCGCAAGGCGGATACGGTGCTGCTCGTCGGTGAGGAGTATTCCAACACCACTGCTCCGTACCCTGTGTTTACTGACACAGATGCACTCTGCGATTATCTGCAGGCTCATCCGATCACCGGAGCAAGAGTGCTCCTCAAAGGCTCCCGCTCCAACCAATTAGAGAACGTAATACCATATTTATAAGATGAATAAGAAAACATTTTGGACTATTGTAATTATCCTGGTTATTGCACTTGCCGCACTGGCATTCCTGTTCTTCCACCAGAACAAGGAGATGACCGAGCTCGTCGAGCAGATGACTATCGAGAAAGAAGAATTGCAGGAGGAATACGAAGATCTGGCTATCCAGTTTGACGGTTATCAGACCCTTGATATCAAGAATGACAGCCTCCAGGACCTCCTCAGCCGCGAGCAGCAGCGTGTGCAGGATTTGTTGGAGGAACTGCGTGTGACCAAGGTCACCAATGCCCGCCGTATAGCCGAACTCAAGAAAGAGCTGGCTACTGTCCGCACTGTGATGAAGGACTACGTCCGCCAGATAGACTCGCTCAATGCTACCAATGCACGCCTTACGCAGGAGAATATCCGCGTTACGGCGGAGAATCGCCAGATGCGCGAGCAGAACACCCAGCTCGAACAAGCCAACACAGCCCTTACTGAGACCGTCACACGCGCTGCGATGCTCAAAGTGACTTCTTGCACCCTTACCTTGCTCAACAAACGTGATTACAAAACCAAGATCGTCAGCCAGGCACGCAAACTGCAGTTTGATTTCGCGATAGCGGAAAATATCACCTGTACTCCGGGCTTGAAAAATCTCTATGTCCAGGTCCGGGATCCGCAGGGCGGATTGCTCGGCTATACAGCTCCTGCCGATGCCGGGGAAGATGCCGGGGAGGCGGAGGAAAACAACGCGCAGACTTTTGAGTTCGAGAACGAACGGATTCCCTATTCCGTCGCTCAGGAGTTTGAATATACGGGTGAGGAATTCCACGGTACATGCTACTGTCCCGTTGATGCAGAAATCCTCAAAGGCTTCTATACCGTAGATTTCTTCTGCGATGGAAACCTCATAGGCTCTTACCCTATCCAGATAAAAAAATAAAAAAAACGCAGATTTATTTGCATATGTCATAAAAAAGCAGTACCTTTGCACGCTTTTTCGCGTGAAAAGGCATAAATGTGGCGAAGTTGATATTCGAATCTTTGAATCTTCAAGCCTTCAAATTCTCCTTCAGTCACCATTGTTTAATCCGCATTTGCCAAATGGCTCAATGATCCAATAAATGGCCAAATGGTAAATGACCAAATGAAAAAATGTTTTATGTATTTAACTTCGGAGAAAAAAGCTGAGCTCTTCGCTCAGTACGGCAAAGACGCCAAAAACACCGGTAGCGCTGAGAGCCAGATCGCACTCTTCACCTTCCGTATCAACCACCTCACCGAGCACCTCAAAAACAACCGCAAGGACTTCGGTACCGAGCGTGCTTTGACAGCATTGGTAGGTAAGCGTCGTAGCATGCTTGATTACCTCAAACGCAAAGACATCGAGCGCTACCGTGCTATCATCAAAGAGCTCAATATCCGTAAGTAAGCTGAAGGCTGATAGCGGAAAGCTGAAATCTAAAAAATCGTCCAAAAGGGCGATTTTTTTTGTGTATGTCATTTTTTTTTCGTACCTTTGTCGCCAAATATGGTAAAACGCCTTTACACATACATCCTTCTGCTCTGTGCGCTAATGGCCCGGGCTGCGGTTTTCACACCGCAAACGGTGCCTGATCCCAAGGATTGGGCGCAGGAGAACTACGTCTCCAATCCCGACCGGCTGATAGCCGACTCGGATGTCGTTTATCTCAACCGCTGCGCGGCGATGCTCTATCGGCAAACCGGGGTCGAGATGGCGGTGGTAGCGCTGGGGAGTATAGGCGATGCAGATGCTTTTGATTTCGCCTACGAGCTCTTCCAGCGATGGGGGATAGGCGGGGAAGGCAAGAATACCGGCGTTCTGATCCTCTTTGCGGAGGAGAGCCGCGACATCCGTATCATGACAGGAGTGGGGATCGAGGGGGTCTTGCCGGACGCCAAATGCTCGCGTATCATCCGTGAGACGATGATCCCTGCCTTCCATGCCGGTGATTACGGAGGCGGACTTTGCCTCGGCGCACTGCGCATCTATGAAACATGTACGGAGGGTGACGCACCCGATGAACTGAGAAATGCACGTTCGGTTACCAACCGAGGGCAGTATGCGGAGGAGGATGAATTGGCTTCCGGCGAAATCATTCTTATCCTCCTGTCCGTCCTGCTTATAGCTGTTTTATGCTTCGTGATGGCGTGGTTTGCCTCAGTCAAACGATGCCCGCATTGCCATAAACGCAAGGCTTATCCTACCGGCAGCGAGAAAATTCTGCAGTACGCCTCCTATACCAGAGAGGGCAAAGGTGAGCGAACCTATAAATGCCGCCACTGCGGCGAGACGTTTGTGCTGCCCTTTACTATCCCCCGCAAGTCACGCGTAGTAGTCGTTTCCGGCGGCTCGGGGAGGGGCGGTTTCGGAGGAGGCGGAGGAGGCTTCTCCGGAGGAGGCTCGTGGGGCGGAGGATCCACTTTCGGAGGTGGCGCAGGAGGCAAATGGTAAGCCATACCGCCTCAGGTCAACATAACATCATAACATCATAACAAATTTATATAACAATGAAA
>FLNW01001260.1_pt1 | contig 71360 bp, 63 predicted proteins | sample 1140371 | NCBI WGS metagenome assembly FLNW01 (sample SAMEA3878170, study PRJEB12797) | bioreactor metagenome | biome: Moose rumen | place: Sweden | collected 2011-10
ACAAGCGCAGGTTCAGAGCCTGCGCTTGTCATTGGCTATCAGCCATCGGTTGTCAGCTGTCAGCCGTCAGAAGTCAGCTGTCAGAATACAGCTTTTAGTTTTTCTGTATTCTTTGGGCGTCATGCCTGTAGTCCGTTTGAAGAAATGGATGAAGGAAGCCGGTTCGGGAAATCCGAGCCGGTAGCCTATCTCCTGTATGGTGATGTCGGTCCGTGTAGAGAGGATTCGTTTGGCATGTGTAACCACGTAGTCGTCAATCCATTTGCCGGCAGGTATGCCGGTGGTCTGGCGTATGACATTGGAGAAATACTTAGGCGAGAGATAGAGCAGGTCGGCGTAGAACTTGACCTCGCGCGAGTTTTGGTAGTTGGCTGCCAGCAGTTCGCAGAAGCGGTTGAAGATATCCGATTGCCGGTCGTCCCAAGGCGTGTGTCCGTCAATCGGTTGGAGCGTTATATTGAGCCACTCGTATGCCACCACCGCCTGGAAGAGCAGCAGTTCGTGGCGGTTGGCGGTATCTGTTGCGTTAAACTCGGAGATTGTTTTCAGCGTGGCGAGTATATGTACGGCTTGTTCCGCTTGCTGTTCGGTGAGTGGGGCAACCGGTGCAAAATGAAAGCGTTTGAAATTATGAGTAAAAGTGTGTTGCTTGAGTTCGGTGAGGAAGTTGTCGCTCATTACGGCAATCATAGCTCGGAAGTTGTCGCTACAGAACTGCATTTCCGTAGTCCGTTTAGGCAGGAAGCACGCAATCGTACCTGCCTCCAGATGCAGTTCGCTTTCCTCGTATCGTATGCGCGCGAGCCCGCGCTTGGTATAAATAAGGTACAGCAATGCATCGCCGGTTTTGAGGGGTGGCAGTTGTGCAAGCGACACATCATTCAGAACAACCAATTCGTTGGCGGTAACTAATTTTGTAAAGTCTCTATCAAATTGCAAATCCATAGTGTAAATTGTCTTACAAATTGTCAAAATTCCATACAAAGTTACTACAATTTGACTGAATAATTACTATAAATGGGTAATAATAAGAGGTTTGAGCAATAACATGTGGCGTCTTGTCAATATATAAATCACCAATAAGTAGTAATTTTGCACCCAAATTCCGTTTAGGGAAGAAATAAGGTATTAATTAACAATTTTAAGGTATGAAGAAATGTTTACTCTTCTTGTCCGTATTGTTTATCGCAATCGGACAGGTTTGGGGTCAGTCCCAGACCATTTCAGGTACCGTTCTTAATGAAGCTGACGACGAACCGATCATCGGTGCGTCCATTCAGGTGAAAGGAACTTCGAAAGGAACCATTACCGATGTAGATGGTAAATTCTCCATTGAGGCAGAGCCGGAGGCTGTGCTGGTGGTATCGTTTATCGGTATGGCTACTCAGGAAGTGGCAGCCAAGGACGGTGTAGTAATCAGTCTGTCGGAAGACACCAAACAGCTGGACGAAGTGATGGTAGTAGCTTTCGGTACATCCACCAAGAAATCGTTCACGGGTGCGGCTTCGGTAGTAAAGGCAGAGGACATTAGCAAACGCCAGACCAGTAACGTCACGGACGCTTTGGCGGGTCAGGTAGCCGGTGTGCAAGGCTTGAGCACCAGTGGTCAGCCGGGAACAACCAGCAACATCCGTATCCGCGGTATCGGCTCTATGTCATCCAGCAACGCACCATTGTATGTGATTGATGGTATTCCTGCCACCGATGATGACGTGAGTACGCTTTCCAATGCGGATATCGAGTCGGTAACTGTGCTGAAGGATGCTGCATCCAACGCTCTGTATGGTGCCCGTGGTGCCAATGGTGTTATCCTTATCACTACCAAGCGCGGTTCGACTCGTGACGCTCAAATCAAGATTGATGCCAAGTGGGGTACCAACCAGCGCGGCGTGCCTACCTACAATGTCATGACTGATCCGGCTATGTACTATGAGACTTTCTATCAGGCTCTCTACGCCCAGTATGGTTCGCATGACAAAGCCAACCAGTATCTGCTGGATGCTAACAACGGCGGTTTGGGCTATCAGGTTTATACCGTTCCCGCAGGCGAGCGTCTGATAGGTACCAACGGCAAACTCAATCCGAACGCCACGCTTGGTTATCAGTCATCGAAGGATGGTCTGGCTTATACGCTGACCCCCGACAACTGGTTCAACGAGTTGTTCAATTCCAACAACCTTCGTCAGGAGTACAACCTCTCTGTCAGCGGTTCTACCGACAAACTGACCTACTTCGCTTCGGGTAGCTATTTGGATGACTCCGGTATTATTGAGAACTCCGGTTTCCGCCGTGCTACAGGCCGTGTGAATGTGGACTATCAGGCTAAGAAATGGCTCAAGATTGGCACCAACATGAGCTACAGCCATGCGGATATGATGTATCCTGAGGAGGACGAGTACGGAAGCTATAGTTCGGGTAACCTCTTCTATGTCAGCAACAACATTGCTCCTATCTATCCGCTTTATATCCGTGACGGAGAGGGCAAAATAATGAAGGATGCCAACGGTTATACGATGTATGACTACGGAGATGCCACTACTCTCAACGAGAAGCGCGCGTTCATGAACCAGTCTAACCCTGCCAGCGCTATCGCGCTCAATAAGTCTATCTACAAGAAAGACATTTTCTCCGGCAAGTGGTTCATCCAGATTGAACCGCTGAAGGGTCTCAAATTTACTGCTAATCTGGGTGTACACTATGGCGGTGTCCGTTACCAGATGACGGCTAACCCCTTCTATGGACAGTTTGCTTCATCAGGTGGTTATGCGTATGTAAGTTCAAGTCGAAATGTGGGTATTGACCAGCAATACATTGCTAATTTTGCTCGCAAGTTTGGTGAACATAACGTAGATGCTATGGTAGGTTATGAGAACTACCGTTTGCTGATGTCCTCCCAATCCGGTACGAAACAGAAACTGTTCAATCCGGATATTGCAGAGATTAGCAACGCCATCCTCTCGCCGGATGCATCCTCCAGCAGTGACTCCTATTTCCACCAGGGTATATTTGTACAAGCTAAGTACGACTACGCAAGCCGTTACTACGTAAGTGCATCCTATCGTCGTGATGGAACCTCCCGTTTCGCTCCCGGTAAACAGTGGGGTAACTTCTGGTCAGTAGGAGCTGCGTGGGATATCAAGGGCGAATCGTTCTTGCAAAATGTAAATCAGATTGATCTCCTCAAACTGAAAGTTTCTTATGGTTCCCAGGGTAACGATAACCTCTTGACTCCTGACGGTTACACCAACTACCACGTATGGGCTGACCAATATGTAATCAGCGAGAACAACGGCGAGTTTGCCACCACGCTGAGTTACAAAGGAAACAAGGACATCACTTGGGAGACTTCCTACAACTTCAACGCCGGTATCGACTTCGCATTCTTCCACGAGCGCCTCGGCGGTACGATCGAAGGTTGGCGTCGTCGCACCGAAGACATGTTATACTACCAGCCGGTGGCTGCATCCCTCGGTTACAGTTACCTGCCGGTGAACATCGGTTCGGTCAGCAATGCCGGTATGGATGTGGAGCTCCACGGTGATATCATCAAGACCCGCAACGTGACTTGGTCAATCTACGGCAACTTGACTTTCTTCAAAAACAAGATACTCAAACTCTCTCCTGATTTGGAAGGTCAGTGGATTGACGGTTCCCGTCTCTACAAAGAGGGTGAAGCTATATACAACCTCTATATCCCGAGTTATGCCGGTGTGAATCCCGAAACAGGTAAGGCACGGTGGTTTATCAACACAACCGATTCGTTGGGCAATGTGATTGAGAAAGGCGACGTGACTGAGAGTTATGCTATCGCAACCGAGAACTGCTATGCTACTGGCGACATTCTGCCTAAAATCTACGGAGGTTTCGGAACCAACCTGAATGTCTATGGTGTGGATTTGTCCGTTGCATTCAACTATCAGGCAGGCGGGCGTATCTTGGATACCGGCTATCGGTCATTGATGCACTCAGGTTATAGTAGCGATGCCGGTCATAACTGGCACTTGGATATTCTGAAGGCCTGGACTCCCAATAATACGGACACGGATGTACCGGCACTGAATGCTGCTGAACGTTATGAGAATGGTACTTCTGACCGCTTCCTTATCTCAAGCAACTACGTTTCACTCCAGAATATTACGCTCGGTTATACTTTCCCGACTAAGTTGACCAAGAAAGCGCATATTGAGAAAATCCGCGTATTCGCAGTAGCAGATAATATTGCATTGTGGTCTGCACGCAAGGGCTTGGATCCGCGTCAGGGCTATACAAGTTCTAATTCTACCTATTATTCGCCGATGCGTACTATCTCGGGTGGTTTGAGCATTACATTCTAATAAAGAAAGGAGATTATTATGAAAGCAATATATAAATATGTATCTGTCCTCCTCGTTGCTGCGCTGAGTTTCACCGCTTGCGAGGATTGGATGAATGCAGTGCCCGAAGGTGCTACCAAAACAGCCGACCAGAAATCTGAAGCAGCTGAGCAGAATCCTGCTGCGGCAGCGTCCGACATCTCGGCTATCTATGCACAGTTTATCCAGCTCTATTCCGGTCTTGGAGACCTTGGCTATTCCCGTCACAATGACTTCGGCTATGCCGCTATCTGTATGTTCATGGATGCACAAGGTCAGGATTTCGTAAGCCCGAATATCGGCTACAACTGGTTCGGTTATTCCGATTGGAATACTATGCGTGATAACACATTGACTACAACGCAAGGTCTTATCACACATTTGGTATGGAATGAATACTACAAGATTATTCATGCCTGCAACAATGTGATTGAGTTGGTGGACCGTGAGGAACCGGGGTCGATGAAGGATGCACTGTCCCAGGCTCTGGCTGTACGCGCATTCTGCTATCTGCAATTGGCGCAACTCTATCAGTTCACCTATAGCGATGCTACACTTGATAAACCATGTGTTCCTATCGTTAAGGATCGTATGACTGCAGACGAGCAATCTACCAATCCGCGTGCTACAGTAAAAGAAGTGTTTGAACTCATCTTTGCGGACCTCAATTACGCCTGTGATTCACTGGTAGATTTCGTCCGTACGGACAAAGGCTATGTTGATCAGGCTGTAGCTTTTGGTCTCCGTGCACGCGCTAACCTCGTGGCTCAAAATTGGGCTGAAGCTGCTGCTGATGCCGACAAAGCTCTGCAACTGAGCGGTGCTACTCCTCTGTCGATTGACGAAGCAGGAAAGCCCGGCTTTGCTTCCGCTTCCGCACACAACGTACTTTGGGCAAATATCATCACCGAGACCAATGACATAGTGCAGACAGGTATTATCAACTGGCCTTCCCACATGTCCACATGGTATGATGACGGCTATACCGGCGTAGGTGCCACCCGCTGGATAGCCAGCGCACTCTTCGATGAGATTTCGGATACCGACGTCCGCAAAGGATGGTGGTTGAACGCAGATCTGGAGTCGCCGTTACTTGATGCCGCCGGCTATAATGTACTCAAGGAGACTGTCCTGGAGCAGGAGACACCGTATCTGAATGTAAAGTTCGGTACCGGTGATGGTACAACAACAGGTCTGGGTGCAGCAGCTGCCGACTGGATTATCATGCGTGCCGAGGAACTGATCCTTATCAAAGCCGAAGGTCTGGCTCGCTCCGGCGGCGATGGTGCAGGTACTTTGACACAGTTCGTTCAGGCTAACCGGGATCCGTCCTATAGTGTAGGCCAGCACGGTTTGAGCATAGAGGATGAAATCTGGTGGCAACGCCGTGTGGAACTCTGGGGCGAAGGCTTCGCGTGGGGCGATATCATGCGTCTGAACAAAAATATCGTTCGCTCTACTTCCACCAACTGGCCTGAGGCTTGGGTTCAGGATGTGGCTGCTGGCAGAAATATCTTGCTGTGGCGTATCCCGAAATCTGAGATTGAGGCGAACAAGGGTATCAGCGATGCAGACAACAACCCTGTTGATGCGTATTAATCCTAAAAAATAGTATCGATTATGAAAACAATGAATAAATATTTGTTCTTACTCGCAGCGGTAGTCTTTTCACTCACCGCTTGCGAGAAACAACAAGAGCGCGAACCGTCACCTGCCGGCAACTCGAAGGCTGTAGCTTTTGAACAAAGCGCCTACACCGTTGAGATTAATCCCTCCAAGGCTGCTCTTGAGTTCGAAATCAAACTGGGGCGCCCCAATGTGGATTCTGCTTTGACGGTGAATCTCTCAGCTGAAGGTGATGTAGATATCATCAATGTTCCCAAGACTGTTTCTTTCGCAGCAGGTACCGGTGAAGTAATTCTGAAACTGACTTTCCCCAATGCCGAGGTTGATTCCACATATTCGGTTACACTCGCTGTAGATTCTGTAAACCTGTCACCGTATATTTCAGGTAACCCTACTTGCACCTTCACCGTTGTCATTGCAGCATGGGAACCGGCTGCTGCACCTGCCATTTTCGTGGATGGCATTGTTTGCTCGCCGTTTGGATTGGCTCCTATAGCATGGTATGTAGATTACCAAGAGAAAACAAATTCTGACGGTTCGAAAGACTATCGTTTCTTTAATCCATACCGTGAAGATGATGGTGATGAAGAAGCGGATAATTTCGGAGTATATAGTTGGTTTGTCTATAATAGTGACGAAGATGTGGATATGGAGAATACTTATAATTGGGATATTCATGTTGATGCCCAAGGTAATGCTACTTTTGGAGAAACCTATCTCGGTCCTGATTACGGCTATGGTCCTGCAGAAATTATCATGGCTGCGGATTTCTTTGCCAAGAGGAATGGAACGGATCCTGATTATGAGACCTATGGCATAGGTGTGTTTGACGAGACGGAGAAAGCAATTATTTTCCCGGCTGGCACCTATCTTTGGTATTTCGAAGGTTACGGAGGAAACTATGCAAGCCTGCCGCAAATTATCTATCTTGATTCCAAAGCTTATCAGAATGACCATCTCTCTATCGCGGATTACAACGACCCGACTATCGAATGGGAAGAGCAAGAGAGTGTTGTCAACCAATTTGAGTCCACTATCTTCAACTTTACGAACGAGGAGCAAAAACTCTACAAGGCTGTTGACCAGTATCCGGGCAACGAGAAGAGCCCGTTCATCGACCTCTACAGCTTGAAGGATGCCTATGCAGCCGGTGGTAACCTTGCGTTCTACTGGAGCGGTAAAGATAACGACAGTCTCGATATCCCTGTTCCGCAGAATACCAAACTGTCCTTCATGGGAAAAGACCTCTATATTCAGGAGGCAGAAGGAGCCGTTGTTACCTCTGAAGTTAAAGGTACGTCTGTGAAAGTATTTACTTTCAACATCTCCGTTGCATCCAAAGCCGGCGATTATGTAGGTGATTTTACAGAGACTTTCACAGTAGCAGAAGATGCAATCATCTTTGAGAAGAGTGACTTCATCGGCAACTTTAGTCTCGATGGATTCGATCCTTTCTATGGTGATCCGGCTTCGCTGCCTATTGAAATTCAAGAAGTAGGCGAAGAATTGGCAATAATTGGTATCGATGAAACAGATACAATCTGGGCAGATTTCGATGCAGAGACAGGTATCCTGTCTATAGCTCCACAGGAACTCGTAGATTCATTCACATACAGAGGTGCTAACTATGCACGTGCATTCGTGACTATGGATGACAAATTCGATGAGAACTACGAAGAGCCTCTTACCTTTGCATTCAAGTTGAATGGAACAGCCGTGCTGACAGCTAACTGCAAAATGATCGGTTATCTTATTTTCATTCCTGAATTAGGAGGTGCATTGGATGGTTTGTTTGATGTAAGTCTCACTCCCGCTGCAGCTCCTGCTACTGGCGCTCCTGCTAAGGCTCCGGCTGCATTGCACAGCAAACGCGACATCCAGAAGCACGAGGTTCGCACCAACAAACCGAGTGTGAGCGGTCTCTCCTTCCAAGGAAAGCGTATCAAGGCTGCTAAGGACCTCTAAAAAACCTTAGACACTATCAATCAACGAGAGCAGCGCACATGCGCCGCTCTCTTGTTTTTATATTATGCTGTATTTCAGTGAAATACAAATAGGTCATCGGGGGCATCTCGGACTAATATCGGAGGCGCATCGGAGGCAAGTCGGGAGGAACTTGTCATGTCGCTCATCGCCCGACCGTCTGTTAAAAAGTGTAGATTTGGACAAAAAACGCTTAAAAATGAAGAAAAATTTGGTTATATCACAAAAATGAAGTAATTTTGCACAGGCAAAATGAAAGGATAGAATTATGGAGGCTGTTTTATATAATACAGCAGAAGAAAAACGTTCAGCTCGTAATCGCCTTCTTGTTATTAAAAAGGCAATGGAGGAGCAGATGCGTCAGCGCATGACTAAGATGGAGTGGTAACGTGAATTTTCTTTCAGCTGAGGAAATAAATAAGACATCACCTTACAAGGTTACTCAGGTTGATGAGATGTCAGTCCGGTTTAGCACACAGAATGGTGTGCGTTATTGGATTGGTTTGACGATGGATATATTTATTTTGACGGAAAACGGTTACTACTTGTATATTATTAATGAGAATGAGCCAAAAGCGGAAGACCCGTTAATCTTTAAAACTATAGTCGCTATCATCGCTAATTTCTTTTCTCATTCTGTAGAAGATGCAATGTTATATATATGTTCTCCTTCTGATAGTAGACAAGCTTCGCGGGCAAGACTCTTTCAAATATGGTTTAATAGCGCCCAAGAGTCATCTCAATTCTCTTTGATAACCTATTCCAATAAAGATGATGAGATTGATTATTACTATGGTATGATCTTGAGGAAAGACAATCCGTTTTACGCAAAAATTGTTGGTATTTTCAAGGATTTTTTATCGGATATTTAGTTATTCCCTGCTTTCTCTCACAAAAACGACATCGCTCCCTGCGGTGTCGTTCTTCTTGATGTCTTCCGTCCGAATGGACTCCCATCGATTGTTCTGGTTGTACTTTTCTTAAATTCTTCTCGGAATATGGTCCCGTGATGGTTCTGTTCTTATCCTCACTTTCGTTCGGAACGATTACTGCTCATCCGTATATCCATAAAAACACCTCACAAGTCTCCTTGTAAGGTGTTCTCTGTACCGCGAGTGGGACTCGAACCCACACGGGCGAAATGCCCAGAAGATTTTAAGTCTGCCTTGTCTACCGATTCCAACATCGCGGCGCCGTACTGACCATCAGCACGATTCTTTCAAAAATCGGCTGCAAAGGTACGCATTTTTCGTGACATACGCAAATTTTAAAGCATAAAAACTTGCATATTTCGCAAAAAAACAGTAACTTTGTGCGAATTTTCAAACTTACTCCCATGGAATCAAAAGTAATTTTGCTTACAGGTGCCAGTAGCGGAATAGGCTACGATACCGCCGCTGCCTTGGCACAACAGGGTCATAAGGTCTATGCCGCCGCACGGCGCGTGGAATTGATTGAGCCGCTGCGCCCGCTGGGCGTGGTGCCCCTCAAGATGGATGTAACCGACGAACTTTCTATGCAGTCGGCTGTACAAACCCTGCTTAAAGCGGAAGGACGCATTGATGTGCTCATCAACAACGCCGGCTACGGCTATTTCGGTGCCGTGGAGAACGTGCCGATGGAGGAAGCCAGACGCCAGCAGGAGGTCAACGTCTTCGGCTTGGCACGGCTCTGCCAACTCGTTCTGCCTGCCATGCGGCGGCAGGGAAAAGGACGTATCATCAACACCTCCTCTGTAGCCGGTAAATCGATCCTCTATTACGGTGGTTGGTATCATGTGTCCAAATACTCCGTCGAGGCGCTTTCCGATGCCATGCGTATGGAACTCAAACCGTTCGGCATCGATGTCGTGATGATTGAGCCGGGTGCCATCAAAACAGCCTGGGGCATCATTGCCGCCGACCATCTGGCGGAAAGCAGCCGTGCCACCGTCTATGAGAAAACCGCGCAGCGGATGGCGGAGAACATGCGCAAGATATACACCGGCGAAGGTATCTCTCAGCCCTCTGTGGTGCGCAAGGCTATCTGCCGTGCGGTGAATGCCCACTGTCCCAAGGCACGCTACCGTATCGGCAAATGGAGCACGGCTATCGTCTTCTTCCACTGGCTGCTGCCCGCCAAATGGTGGGACGCCATGATGCGCATGGGTGGAAAAATGAAGGTATAATGACCTTTGTTTGACCAAAATCGCAGACAAAAGCAGATTATATTTGTCCATTCGAAGAATTTTTTGTAACTTTGTAGCCCGTTTATGGATTATGGCATAATCGGGCTGCGTAAATTATGGCAAACAAACGCAAAATCATCAACGATCCCGTCTTCGGATTTCTGACTATACCCAATGAACTGGTATATGATGTCCTGCAGCACCCGTACGTGCAGCGTCTCAACCGTATCCGTCAGCTCGGGCTCTCCTATCTGGTCTATCCGGGTGCCCTCCATAGCCGTTTCAGCCACTCAATAGGTGCGATGCACTTGATGCAGGAAGCCATCGGTTCGCTGCGTGCCAAGGGCGTGGAGATCACCGACGAGGAGGCTACGGCGGCGCAGATAGCTATCCTGCTGCACGACATCGGTCACGGACCTTTCTCGCATGTCCTGGAACACACGCTCGTGGACGGCGTTACGCACGAGGATATATCGCTCCTGATGATGGAGCGCATCAACGAGGACTTAGCTGTCAGCCATCAGAATTCAGCCATCAGTTCAAAGCCGCTGGATATGGCTATCGCAATCTTCAAGAACGAATATCCCAAGCATTTCCTCCACCAGCTCATCTCCAGCCAGCTGGATGTGGACAGGATGGATTACCTGTGCCGCGACTCGTTCTTCACGGGCGTGCAGGAGGGAAGAGTGGCTTCCGAGAGGTTGCTGAAAATGCTGGATGTACGCAACGACCGGCTGGTGGTGCAGGTCAAAGGTATCTATTCGGTGGAGAAATTTCTGGTGGCGCGCCGACTGATGTACTGGCAGGTTTATCTGCATAAGACCTCCGTCGCCGCCGAGCAGCATCTCATCAAGATCCTCAGCCGTGCCAAACAGCTTGCCCGCATGAACCCGAATGGCACAACGGGTTCGGAGCCTCTCCGGTTATTCTGCTCCCCTGCTCTGCGTTATTTCCTCTACCAGCCTGTTTCGGTGGATATGTTCGCGCCGCACAGCGAGGCGCTGGACCAATACGCCATGCTCGACGACACGGATGTGCTGTCGGCTATCAAGGTCTGGACCGGCAGCGACGACAAAGTGCTCAGTGCGCTCAGCCGTGCCTTCATCAACCGCAGTCTCTTCCGCGGCGAGTTGCTGGAGCATCCGCTTACCGGGGAACAGAAGCAGGCTCTCAACGCCCATTATGCCGGACTGCTCGGCGTGAGCGGGGAGGACGCTTCCTACCTGTGGACGGAGCATGTCTCTACCAGCAACACCTATTCGGAGAAAGCCGACACCATAGATATTTTATACTCCGACGGCACGGTACGCGATATAGCCGAGGCAAGCGAGATCCTCGATCTGGAGGCTCTCACCCGCAAACCCAGAAAATTATATCTATTCAAATACAGAGATGACCTTTAGTGCACAGCAAATAGCACTCCTGTTGGGAGGCAAACTATACGGAAACGCCAATGCGCAGGTTTCGGATATCGCACCTGTCGAATCGGCGCAGCCGCAGCATCTCTCGTTCATTACGGACGAGAAATACCTGCCACTCCTTCCTACTACGCACGCCGGCGTCGTGCTGATTACCAAGTCTCTCATCAGCAATCCTTCCTCCCTCCCTTGTGGGGAGGGTCAGGGAGAGGTTGCTATCATCCTGGTGGACAACGCCCGTGGTGCCATGGCGCAACTGCTGCAGATAGTAGCCAAGACGATGAACCCGCCCCGCAAGGGTATTGAGCAGCCATCGTTTGTCGCCGAAGACGTACAGGTACCCGATGATGCCTACATAGGCGCATTCGCGTATGTTGGCAGGAACGTACGTTTAGGCAAGGGCGTGCAGATATATCCCCAGGTGTATATAGGCGATAATGTGACTATCGGCGACAACACCATCCTCTACGCCGGTGTCAAGGTCTATTACAACTGCGTCATAGGAGCCGACTGTATCCTGCATGCAGGCGCAGTCATTGGTGCTGACGGCTTCGGCTTCGAGCCCGACGCGCAGGGCACTAATCAGAAGATACCTCAGATTGGTAATGTCATCGTGGAAGATGACGTGGAGATAGGGGCAAATACCACTATAGACCGCGCTATGATAGGCTCTACTATCGTCCGCCGCAATGCCAAACTGGACAATCTGGTTCAGGTGGGGCACAACGTGGAGGTAGGGACATCCGATTTCCTCTGCGCGCAGGTGGGCATAGCCGGCAGCACCAAGATCGGCAGCCATTGTGTGCTGGCGGGGCAGGCAGGCGTAGCCGGACATATCGAGATAACCGACAACTGTATCTTCGGCGCACAGTCCGGCATACCTAACTCCGTCCGCAAACCCGGCACCTATATGGGCTATCCGGCTATTGACGCCGCTATATGGCGACGCGCTGTAGTGCGGTTCAAACAATCAGGACAGAAATGAAACAGCATACAATAAAAGACTCTTTTACCCTCAGTTCGGTAGGCCTGCACACAGGTCTGAACATCACAGCCACTTTTCATCCCGCGCCGGCCGACACGGGTGTCTGCCTGCGCCGTATAGACCTGCCCGGCCAGCCTTGCTATCAGGCGTTGGCGGATTATGTGTCGGGTACCGAGCGTGGCACCGTCCTCGAGCGCGGCAAATGGAAAATATCCACCGTCGAGCATGCCCTCTCCGCCCTCTATGCCCTCGGCGTGGACAATTGTGTGATAGATGTCAACGGTCCCGAGATGCCCATCCTGGATGGCTCGGCGCGGTTCTTCGTGCGGGAGATTCAGCGCGGCGGATTAGAGGAACAGGATGCCGAACAGCAGGTGTTTGTGGTAACCGAGCCTATCGAGTATATCTCCGAGCATGGTCACCGGCTGCGTATCGAGCCTTGCGATCACTACGAGCTGGATGTGACGATTGCGTTCAATTCCAATATCCTCCGCGAGCAACACGCTACGCTGACCAATCTTGCCGATTATCCCAAGGAGATTGCTGCGGCACGCACGTTCTGTTTCGTGCGCGAGATAGAGCCGCTGCTGAGGGTCGGCCTGATCAAGGGCGGCGACCTCAAGAACGCACTCGTCATCTACGAAACCGAGATGTCGCAGGAGGGGATGGATTATTTCTGCGACAAAATGGGTCAGCCGAGGCTGGATGCCAAGCGTCTGGGTTACCTCTCGCCTCTCAACTACCTGAACGAACCTGCGCGCCATAAACTCCTCGATGTTATCGGCGACCTCTCGCTGCTCGGACTCAGGCTGCAGGGACGTGTCATCGCCTACAAACCCGGCCACACCTTCAACACCCAGTGCGTACGCCGCCTACGCAACCAAATCCTAAGCGAATAAATGAGAAATGACCCAATAAATGAACCATACGGCGAAGCAGATCGTATGAACAAAGTGAATAAAGAAATGGTAAATGCCCAAATGGTAAATAACATCAGTCCCTTGGCATACGTGAGCCCAAAGGCTCAGATAGGCAGAAACGTCACCATTGACGCCTTTGCCTATATCGATGATAATGTTATTCTCGGCGACAACTGCCACGTGTTTCCTTCCGCCGTCATCGGCGCAGTGCCGCAGGACCTGAAGTACCGCGGCGAAGAAACATACACCATCATCGGCGACAACTGTGTGCTGCGCGAGTTTGTGACCGTACACCGCGGTACCGCCTCCAAGGGCAAGACGGTAATTGGCAATAACAACCTTATTATGGCATACTGCCACGTGGCGCATGATTGTGTTCTCCATGACAACATTATCATGTCCAACGCCACCCAGCTGGCAGGCGAGGTGGAGGTGGACGACTACGCTATTATCGGCGGCGGCACGCTCGTCCACCAGTTCACGCGCATTGGTGCGCACTGTATGATCCAGGGCGGCTCCAAGATCAACAAGGATATACCTCCGTTTGCTATCGTGGCACGTGAGCCGATAGCTTTCTGCGGTATCAACTCCGTAGGCCTCAACCGCCGCGGTTTCACGCCCGAGCAGATACATACAGTCCAGGAGGCATACCGCCTGATCTACAACAGCGGACTGAATACCACCCAGGCACTTGACCGGATAGCAGCTACCATGCCTGCCTCGCCGGAGAGAGATATGATCCTGCAGTTTGTCAAAGCATCCACACGTGGTATAGTAAGAGCATAAAACAATAATTATCAATTTACATTTTAATTATGGTAAATGATAAAATGGTAAATGAGCCGGAAGCTCGCAGTCTCAATTTCATTGAGCAGATTGTAGAAAAAGACCTCGCCGAGGGAGTGAACAACGGTCGCATCCAGACGCGTTTCCCGCCGGAACCGAACGGCTACCTGCATATCGGGCACGTCAAAGCCATCTGTATGGATTTCGGTATCGCCGAGAAATACAACGGCGTATGCAACCTGCGTTTTGACGACACCAACCCCGCCAAGGAGGATACCGAGTACGTCGAGACGATCGAGCGTGACATCGCATGGCTGGGATTCAAGTGGGGCAAGATTTTCTATGCCTCCGACTATTTCGGGCAGCTCTATGACCTCGCTATCCGCTTCATCAAAGCAGGCAAGGCGTATGTGGACGAGCAGACTCCGGAGCAGATAGCCGAGCAGAAGGGCACGCCTACCGAGCCGGGCGTGGCATCGCCCTACCGCGACCGTCCCATTGAGGAGAACCTGCGGCTCTTCGAGGCTATGCAGCGCGGCGAGATAGAGGAAGGCAAGATGGTGCTGCGTGCCAAGATTGACATGGCGAACCCGAACATGCATTTCCGCGATCCGATCATCTACCGTATCATCACCTCGCATCCTCACCACCGCACAAGTCATCGCTGGAACGTCTATCCGATGTATGATTTCGCGCATGGTCAGAGCGATTATTTCGAGGGCGTAACCCACTCTATCTGTACCTTGGAGTTTGAGGTACACCGTCCGCTCTACGACTATTTCCTTGACCAGTTCACGGGCACCAACTTCGCCGGACTCTCGCCCTACGGCCCCGACTACCGTCCCAAGCAGCGTGAGTTCAACCGCCTAAATATCACTTATACGGTGATGTCCAAACGCAAGATGCTCCAGTTGGTCAAAGAGGGTCTGGTAGCCGGTTGGGACGATCCGCGTATGCCGACCGTCTGCGGTCTCCGACGCCGTGGTTACACGCCGGCTGCCATCCGCAATTTCATGGACCGTATCGGTTATACCAAGGTGGAAGGCATGATTGACCAGGGCTTGCTCGAACACACTATCCGCGAGGATCTCAAAGAGAGAGCCCCGCGCATCTGCGCCGTCTTCGATCCTGTCAAACTGCTCATCACCAACTATGAGGGAGAAGGCGAGACACTTATCGCCGACAATATCGACGGTCATCCCGAACTCGGCACCCGTGAGATGCCTTTCGGTCGCGAGCTGTGGATCGAGCGTGGAGACTTCCTGGAGCAGGCGGACAACAAGTTCTACCGTCTCTCGCCGGGCGGACGCGAGGTGCGGCTCAAATCGTCCTATATCATCCGTGCTACCGGCTGCGACAAAGATGCCGACGGCAATATCACCACCGTCTATGCCACCTACGACCCCGACTCCAAATCCGGTACCGAGGGAGGCAACCGCAAGACCAAAGCTACGATCAACTGGGTGGAGTGCAACAGCGCGCTGGACGCCGAGGTGCGCCTCTACGACCGCCTCTTTGCCGTGGAGAACCCCTCTGCCGAGGAGGGTGACTTCCGTGACCTGCTTAACCCCGACAGCCTTGAGGTCAAGACCATCAAGGTGGAAGGCTCCCTCCGCAGCGAGCTGCATGAGCCGGTAGTAAAAGACGGTATCGAGCAGGAGAATCACTACCAGCTCTTGAAGCAGGGCTATTTCGTGGTCGATCCCGACACCACCGCCGACCACCTCGTCCTCAACCGCACCTGCTCCCTCAAAGATAATTATCTGAAGTAACTAGTCAGATAGTAAACTAGTCAGCTAGTCGCCTATTCAGCTAGTCAACTATTCAGCTATGATGCGCACGCGCATAAACCAAAACAAGGAGCAGATCTTCTGCGAGTGGCGCAAACGCTGGGTGCGTCTGACACCCGAGGAGTGGGTGCGCCAGCAGTTGCTCCACCGCCTGGTGGAGCAACTGGGCTATCCCGCCCCGCTCATTGCGGTGGAGCAGGCCATCACCGTCGGCGGAGTCCGTAAGCGCTGCGACGCCGTCGTCTATGCCGGGGGCTTCCCACTCCTCATCATCGAATGCAAGGCGGAGACAGTGCCCCTCACCCAGAAAACGCTCGACCAGGCAATCACGTATAACAGAAAACTAAACGTGCCTCACCTGTTGTTATACAACGGAATACAGGCTATCTATGTGAATGGAAACAATCATTACTCTCAGCGAATCCCTCGATACGCCGACCTTCTACGGCGTGAACAACAGTAATATCCTTTGCTTGAAGAATCAGCATCCCGACGTGCGTATAGTAGCCCGCGGGTATCAGGTCAAGGTCAGCGGTTCCGAAACGGCGGTAGCGCATTTTGAGAAAGCGCTGCGTCTCTGCGAGCAATTCTGTATCCGCAACAACCGTCTCACCGAGCAGGATACGCTCATGCTCCTGCATGGCGACCAGCCCCACGAACAGGCACCCTCCAACCTCATCCTCCACGGCGTGAACGGCAGGGCTGTCTATGCCCGTTCCGCCAACCAGCAAGCGCTGGTCAGTGCCTATGAGGACAACGACCTCCTCTTCGCCGTCGGACCCGCCGGTTCCGGCAAGACCTACACCGCCATCGCGCTCGCCGTCAGGGCTCTCAAGAACAAAGAGGTCAGGCGTATCATCCTCTCCCGGCCGGCTGTCGAGGCGGGCGAGAAACTCGGCTTCCTGCCCGGCGACATGAAGGAGAAGATAGAACCCTACCTCCAGCCTCTCTATGACGCGCTGCAGGAGATGATCCCCGCTGCCAAACTGAGCGAATACATGGAGAGAGGCACTATCCAGATTGCCCCTCTGGCGTTCATGCGCGGACGGACACTGAGTGACGCTGTCGTTATCCTCGACGAGGCGCAGAACACCACGGTCCCGCAGCTCAAGATGTTCCTCACCCGCCTCGGTCCCGGCGGCAAGATGATTGTCACGGGAGACCTCACCCAGGTTGACCTGCCCGCCTCCTCCGCGTCAGGTCTGCGCGACGCCGTCACGCGCTTCCGTCATATCAAGGGACTCCGTATCATCGAGTTCAACGAGAAAGACATCATCCGCCACCCGCTGGTGAAACAGATCGTTGCTGCGTACAGGGAATAAAAAAAGCATCCATATGAGTGAGCTATTTACCTTTGTACATTGTACATTGTCCCTTTGTACATTCCCTCGTCTTTCATCTCTCGCGCATATTTGCGCGAGGAGCCTCCTTTTCTCCCTTATCCTGCTTATAGCGCTTTCTTCCTGTTCTTCACGTTCCGTGCGCGAGGCGCAAACGGTTGTTGCTGATGCCGACAGCCTCTGGCATAACGGCCAGATGTACGGCATTGACTATGGCGACAGTGCCACCCTCGCCCAAGCGTACGAGACACTCTCTACTTTTAACTCTCCATACCTTCAGATCGTGCCCTTGGGCAAAGAACTCCCAACTGATTTCTCCCACCTCTGCTACCACTACGGCCGTCTGCTCCGCAAAAAGGACAATCCCGCCGAAGCCATGCAGGTGTTTATCAACGCCACCCATTCCCACGCACGCGACTACCATATTCTTGGCCGCGTGTATAGCAACATGGGCTCTATTTGCCATTTGGCAGGCGAGTACAACCTCGCATATGATATGTATGAGCGCTCAGCAGGTATGTTTCTCAAAAACAGAGATACCATAAACTATTACTATGCGCTTAATGATATGGCGTTTGAACTGGCAGAACAAGGAATGAAAGATGAAACATTCGCAATACTGGATATAATCCAAATGAAATGTGAAGACAAAGCTGTGTTGCTTAAAACGGAGGAAACAAAGGCGAATGTATATTTTTACACACAGCAATATGATTCAGCTATATATTGTAGCAAAAAAATACTTCAAGAGGATAGTAATATTTCTATCTCTTTGATAATATGTGCGCAGGCATATTCATATCTTGGAAAACAAGATTCTGCAACTTATTATGCAGAGAAAGTCTTAGCAGCATCTCCCTCCCTGGAGGATATAAACAACGCGTTATACATTCTAATCAATGATGATGCAAGCAGAGATGTTGAATTCGTCCGTGAAACGGCAGCTAAGCGATCAGATACTCAGAAATTTTTGGAAATCCGTCAAGGGAAAATATCTCAAGCAACACAGTTGTTGGAGCAAGATTTACAAAGCAATCATGACTTATGGTGGCTATATCCCATTCTTATTACAACAATTCTTGTTGGAGTATTCATTAGTGTATATTTACAAATCAAACGGAGAAAGCACAAATCACTCTCACAACAAATAGATGATTTAACTATTCAGAATAATATTCTCTCTCAGTTACATGATGCCCATCACATGGAGATAGTCGCGGACATAGAGAAGTTCTGTGCGCTGATACGATGCAATCAGGATTTACAAGAACATCTGCATTGGAATAATTTCACTGAGATGTGCATGCTTTCAGACAGATATTTATACAATGTTGTTACCAGATTGCAGTCATATAATTTGTCCCCCAAAGAAATACGCCTTTGTATTCTCATTTTGTTAAAAGCGAGTACCAATCAAATGGTTGATATGATACCTTATGCACGAAGCGGTCTTGGAAAATTCAAATACACGACAGCAAATAAATTAGGGACAACTACTCCCAATTTGCGCACATTTATCATAGGTCTGTTAGGATAAACAGAGAGTTTAATCAACTTTCCCAATTATCAAATCCACAAAATGCTGATAACAAGTATTTTGTGGATTTACTTTTCCCAATTCATAATTTGGTCATTTCTATCGAAAGTAGTAATTTTGTAGCGTCAAAACATAAACGTATAATTTTCAAAATTACAACAACATGAAAAAAATTTTTATTGCTCTGGTATTGGGCTTTCTCATTGCACTCCCATGCGCATTAGGCGCAGAAGAAGTTGAGATCCAATTAGTGGAGATGACCGGAGTGGGATTAATAGAAGGAGATCATCCTTTTGACAGCCCCTCTCAGTCGGGGCATAATCCCACTCGCCCGAACGACTTTCGTGCAACGATTGACGGAGATGTGTTGAATGTCACTATTGAGGAACCGTCTATTATAAGTGCGCAACTGCGCGTGTACAAACAATCTACCATTGTCGTCGATCACTCCTTTTCCATCGGCACGACAGAGATTCTTCCCTCTTCCGGCACCTACACCCTCGAAATCCATACCGCTGGCGGTATGTTAATCGGTAATTTTAATATTCAATAAATTAAATCCTTTTCATTATGAAACGATTGTATATCTTTTTATCTCTGTTGATGACAACAATAGGGATTGTCGCACAAGATTATTATTGGTATGGAAATGAGAGAGTATTTCTGCAACGCGGCGATGAAAGGTATGTCTTGGTTCGAACGGAAGACAATTCTATGGCAAATGACACATCATACCTAAAAAAAGGAAATACTACAGATACATCATTAATGTGGGGCATACAGAAAAATAATGTACCTTTAGGCAAGGATGTTATATATGTATCTCCTTCATATCTAATAATTAATGACTCCTCAAACATGTATGTTACAGAACGGTTTTACGTTAAGCTGAAACAAGAAGATGATTACGCGATGTTGGTAGATTATGCCTCCAGACATAATGTGGAGATAGTTGAGGAAGAAACATCACGATTATGGTATGTAATGACCTGTACAGAGAAAAGTAAAGGCAATGCATTAGAAATGGCCAATATGTTTCATGAGTCTGCTCTTTTCGCATCTGCCGAACCTGAATTCATAAATGCGGTAAGGCATACTTGTGTTGACGATTCATATTTTAATCAGCAATGGAATCTGCAAAACACAGGACAACACGATATAAACAATATAGGAGTAGATATTAATTATTGTGATGCACATACTATCACAACGGGAGTAGATTCTATAAGAATCGCAGTTATTGATGATGGAATCGCATCTCATTTTGATGTGTCATATTTGTATTCTTATAGTTTTGATGCTCATAGTGGAACTTATCCTGCGCAAGTATACGGGTCGCATGGAACTCAATGCGCAGGAATTATTGGAGCTCATGCTGATAACAACTACGGTGTCGCCGGAATCGCCTCTGATTGCCCGTTGCTGTCTATTAGTTTTAATGACGAAACGCCTCTTTCGAAAATAGCCGCAGGAATAGAGTTTGCAGTAGATCAAAATGCGGCGGTATTGAGTAATTCGTGGCTTGCATATGTATATTCTGAACGATTGAATGATGCTATCGATTATGCTCTGACAGAAGGTAGAAATGGGAAAGGATGCGTTGTGGCGTTCGCTGCGGGAAATGGAAACACCAATCAATTAGCATATCCTGCAAATTATCATCCTGATATACTCGCTGTAGGCGCAATGAACCCATATGCGGAACGCGCCAATTATAGTAGTTGGGGTAGTAATTACGGGGACGGGTTGGATGTTATGGCGCCTGGTGTGAACATTCCAACTACAATCCCGTCCGCCTTTCCATATCAGTTCGAAGGAAGTTTTACAATGAGTTTTGAGGGTACGTCAGCTGCCTGTCCTCATGTAGCGGCTGTGGCAGGTTTGGTGCTTTCTGTGAACCCTAATTTAACGCAAAAAGAAGTTTCGGCAATTATCGAATCAACAGCACAGAAGGTGGGGGGCTATGTTTATGGTACTACAGCCTCGCATGGTAACTGGAATTCTGAAATGGGATATGGATTGGTGGATGCCTATGCTGCTGTTTCTGCTGCACAGACTGTAGCGGATCTACCTAACATAGAGATAGAAGGTCCCACTTATTTGTGTGACTCCACTTACTATTATGTGCGTAATGCACCGGAAGGAGCTACATTTAGTTGGTCAATCCAGGGTGGACGTACAATTATGTATGATATATTAGGTGTTAAAAACCAGGACTCTGTGTTAGTGGGTTTGTTCATACCTCAGCAAGGTTGGCCTATTCAGAGGGGAGGCGATGGACTCAACTCACACATTTTCCCACATGACCCATATTTTCCTATTATCAATGATACAACTGCCACCTTATCGGTGACTGTTACATATGCGGGCGTATCTTATACTGCAAAAAAGACATTATACATAAATAGTTTAGGTACTCCTCAAATAACTGTAAGTGACACAACCTCTACATGGACTTGGAGAACCGCACGCACATTCACGATTAGTAATTGTACAGAAGTGCCGGATGATAGTATTACATGGGTGGTAAAACATCAATACTCGAATTTCCCTAATCCTGTAATAGTATATACAGTGACGGGAAGAAATATGACTTATACACCTCAGTTAGTAGGAGAATATGAAGTAACTGCAATTAATAGAGCCAAACAATGCGGTGCAAACTCTATGACGCTGAATTATATTGTCGTTAATATAAATCTTTTGAATTCGAAATTCCCGAATGAATCGCAGGAGAATGATATTGAGTCCCCAAATATAACACCACCGGCCTTCAAAATCCTTCATCAAGGCCAAATCCTTATCCGAAAAGACAATAAAACATACAAGAGGAATGGCGAAATTGTCAACTAATGCAACCATTTGCGATTGTAAAATGCTAATCATTGTTAACAAAAAGTAAATAATTTCCATGATTTCGAGGCAAATATTTTGCAGAACGAAATATTTTTTGTAATTTTGCCGCGAAATCTACACGGAAGGCATCATTTATTAATCTTTAAAATTTCTACAATTATGAAACAATCTTTATTTGCTGTATGTCTGCTAATTGTTTCATTGGCAGCAAGTGCTCAGGATTACTACTGGTACCGGAATGAGAAAATCGAACTCGAAAAAGGTAACCAACAGTACATTCTTTTTCAAGATGATTTGCTTAGTGAGGCTGACAAGGAGTTGCTTGTCAAATCTGAAGTTGTTTCCATTGCCGCCCTTCCTAACTTAATGTGGGGCATTACCAAGCCTGACGCTGTTTTGGCGGATGCAGAACATGTGTTGTATCAAATACCTTCTTTCCGAACGGAACAGAGCGGTGAGAAGAATCTGTTTGTTACCCACCGGTTCTACGTAAAACTGAAAGAAGCTGCTGATTTGTCTGTTCTGGAAGAGATGGCAAAGCAGTATAATGCGGAGATAGAAGAACAGGATCCCTCTTCGCCACTATGGTATACACTGCGCTGGGACTTGGGCTGCACGAAAAATGCCCTTGAGTTAGCTAATATCTTCTTTGAATCAGGGCTTTTCCAGTCATCCGAGCCGGAGTTTATAGGTGCAATCGACTTTGAGGCAACGGAGCAGATTCCGGATAATCAAGCAGCAAAGAGTGTTAAAATCCTCCGTGACGGACAACTCATTATCCTGAACGGTGGGAAAACCTATACTTTGCAAGGACAAACCAGATAAGGCCATGAAACCAGAACTATTTGCGGTATCGCTTGTCTGCATATTATGCGCACATTGCCTATACGCAAACGAGTCCCTTTTTGCGTATGACACAGAGTGGCATTATAGGACAACTGACTGTATCAACGGCACAACATCCCTCACCACCGCAACCGTGCATGACTCTCTGGTAAATGGTATCGTTTATCAGGAAATCGCTGGTGCATTGTTGCGCGCCGAGGGAGCCCAAGTATGGTGCGTGATAGATAGTGCCGGGACGATGGTTGAGCAACTGTTGTATGACTTCGGTCTGCAAGTGGGTGATTCTATCCGCACATTGCATTTCCCGGAATATGACCCATACGATCCGCCTTTTTACGCCAAGGTGACACGCACTGAAACAATACTATTGCCGGACGGAAGGTCTGCCAGCCGTATAACCTACGAAGGACGTCCTGATGACATAGAGCACATCGGGAACGTAAATGGCGTATTAGGCGCTACTATTCAACTCCTCCCTCCTTGCGGAGTATATTCGGACTTTATCTGCTGCACACGTGGGGATAACGTATTGTATGAGATAGCTTCCGGTGAGTGCGATAAATCTACCGCTATTGATGACCTCCGCACGGAGCATTCTCCCGTGCATAAGGTTATCCGCACCGGGCAATTGCTCATCCAAAACGGAGAAAGAACATATACCCCCCAGGGAATTGAGGTGATGCAATAATGAGTTACCTCACCCTGCAAAGCACCTCTTGCTTTTTAATAACAAGCATTCGGATAAAAAGTAAATAATTTCCATGATTACGAGGCAGATGTTTTGCGGAATGAAATATTTTTTGTAACTTTGCCGCAATAATCAATAATCGGATTATACTATGACGCGTTTATTAAAATCATTATGCATATTGTGTTCCCTATGCATGGCTCCATCCTTATGGGCGGAGGATGATGCATGTTCTGAAATGTATTCCTATTATAGTATAAATGTTTCTACTGCCGAGCAGGGGTACGTAATATATGACCTTTCGAGAAACCATACTATAGAACCTCCATATGTGGATAGTGTTTTGATTACATCGGAGAATAAATCTGTTGTGCTTACCTCTCATGCTCAGTCAGGTGAAAGGATTGATATTTCCGGACTCAATAGGGGATATTACATACTATGGGCTTTTGTTGGAGACTGCCCCTTAGGAAGAATGTTTATATGTCTCAATCCAACTCACACCAAGGTGGAAGATGTTCCGGAAAATCAAGAAAAATCACTTCCTTGGAAAAAAATACAAGATGGAGTCGTTGTTATCGAAACCGAATCAGGCATTTATACAGTAAATGGCGAAAAGAAATAGCGCAGCCAAAAGTCGCGCCGAAAAAATAATGCAATGAAAAAGATATTTTTAGTTATCAGCCTTCAGCTATTAGCCCTCAGTTTGTTTGCTCAGAATGACACTATAGACTGTTGTGCTAATTGTGACATGAGTTGCGTACACTATGAGAGGTATTCATTACATTGTGTTGTGTATCATAAATCTTATCGCCTGTACTTCTTTTTTGCTGACGCTTGCGCTGAGAAACACCTGGAAGAAATACCGGTTCTGGATAGCATTTGGATAACAACACTGGATGATCAAGAGACTATTTTATTCAAATCTTATAATCAAGTAGGAGATACATTAGATGTATCATCCCTTGAAGTAAATTATCATGGCTATTATTTGCTTCACGCGCAACTGGGCAACTGCGTCAAGAGAAGACGTTTTACGCTTAGGGGATTTCCTTCCGATGTGGACAATACGGCGACAGAGAATTCGGATAAGAATGCGCAAAAGATCCTCCGTGACGGTAATTTATTGATAAAACATGAAGATAATATCTTTACCGTTCAAGGCTTAAGATTATCCCACTGAAACACCTATAACAGCCATGGGATAAAGGTTCGCGCCGAAACAGCAGCATTATAGAGGCATTTCAGCCCCGCTCTGGAGGCGCGTCGAAAGCGCTTCGAAAGCGCTTCGGAGTCATCCTAGACTTTATACTTTTCAAACGGCTTCAAAATGCTGAATTTCAGCCGTTTATGGCACATACAAAAACTGCCGGAAATCACGATTCCGGCAGTTTCATTTACCTTTCACCTTTCACCATTACAAGCGTTGAAGCCATATAGCCATGAAGCGCTCATAGACGATATAGCCCTCATCTGCTGGATAGATATACTCATTGTCATTAAGAAAATCAATGGCTCTCTTCACACTGCTTGATGCCGGGAGATGGTACTTTTGAATAAAATCTTGCGATGTAGGAGCTGGAACTACTTTTTCTTGTGCGATAGCTTTGAGCACCTGCGCCTGATTGGCGGTTAATAGCGCATAGAGACGGCGAAAATCATCTTCCTCTCGTTGAATAATATAGTCGATACATTCTTTCACATCATTATCTGTGATCTCATCCCGTTGCAGCTCAAAAAGGCGGTTCAGCACCTTTTGAATGTAGCCGGTATAGCCGCTTACCATGGTATAGATTGAATGAAAAACCTCTTCGGAGAGCAAACTATGAATGGTTTGGAGCCATCGATTGGCGAAATCGTAATAGGCAGATTCTTCAATAACATCCAAGCTCATCTTTTCGGTACTACGGAAGAAAGGCCGTTTAGGAGAAGTGAACATCTCCGACATCAGGTGCTGTTTACTGCCAGAAAAAATAAAACGTATATTCGGGCATTGCTGGACATGCGTGCGGAGGAGCGCCTCAATGCCTTTTTGAGGATACTCGGTGATTTGCTGAAACTCGTCGAAAGCAATATAACATTCTTGCCCGGATTTGCGGATGTACGCAAATATCTCATCCAAAGTGACGGATGCGTTGTTAGCAACTATGTCAATGCCTAATTTAGGAGTGCCGGTTAAAGGATCTGAAGAAAAATATAGACGGCAACTCTTGAAGAAACTAACCACATAATTTTCCATCTTCTGCAAAGGAGTATCCAATTGACCGATAACCGCCTTACCGAAAGCAATAACGAAATCGTCCAGCGTATTGGTAGAAAACAAGTCCACATAAAAGCATTTGATTGCAGGATTCGTCTTCTCTATCTGATGGAATACATGCTGAATGAGGCCGGTTTTGCCGATTCGTCGAGGACTTCGCAACGTAATATTTCTGCCATTACGTAGGGCAGAAATCAGTTCCTTACTTTCTTTCTCGCGGTCGCAGAAATACTCTTCTCCTGCATATCCAAACAATACAAATGGGTTGTGTAATGTGCTCATAATATAATAGATCTATGCTGCGCAATTTGCGTTTCACAATTTGCGTTTCACAATTTGCTGTGCAAAGATACTGCTTTTTTATGATATATGCAAGCATTCAGACAAAAAAATCGCCCGAATGAGCGATTTTTATAAACTTCCATACCGCAAAGCACTTACAGCGAGAAAAGGTAGTCCCAGGCTTCGGCGGCTTCCTCATCCGTGATCGTCTGATTGACTACCGGCTCGCCGATGCCGCGGAGGAGCGTGCAGTTGATCTCGGAGGCATGCTCGTTCTTTTTGTCCCGGCGCATCAGTTCAATCAGTTGTTCGCGGTCAGAGCAGCTGCACTGCGGCCTGCCGTAATAACGGAGCATCAGCTGCGTCAGCTGCTGCAAGGGTTCGCGCGGACAATCCAGCAGCACCGCCGACAGATACAGCTCGGCAATCATGCCGTAGAGCACGGCGTAGCCGTGAGGAACCTCTCCCCGACCCTCCCCACAAGGGAGGGAGAGGGATGATGTACGATGTACGAAGGACATTTCTTCCAGGGCATGGCCGAAGGTGTGTCCGAAATTGAGCGCTTTGCGCAGGTTCTTCTCCGTAGGATCGGCTGCCACGATGTGCTCTTTCACCGCTATACATTCCGCTATCAGCGGCGTGAGCGTGTCCGTCGGCATGGCATCCGGATCATAGACTAACAATCTGTCCCATAATCGGTCTGTACTCTGTATTCTGTATTCTGTACTCTCTATCAGTCCCGTCTTGAGCATTTCGGCAAAGCCGCTGAGGAACTCGTGTGGCGGAAGAGTGGCGAGAAAAGGCGGGTAGATAAGCGTTTCTACGGGCGGATAAAAAGCTCCGACGGCGTTCTTCAGCCCGCCGTAGTTGAAGCCCGTCTTGCCGCCTGTGGAAGCGTCCACCATGGCAAGAAGCGTGGTGGGCACGTTGATATACGCGATACCGCGCTTGTAGGTGGCTGCCGCGAAACCCGCCAAGTCGGTCAGCACTCCTCCTCCGACCGCGACCATAACGCCTCGACGTGTGATTTGGTGCTCCAGCAGGAAATCCCAGATGTGTTGAACCGTTGTAAGGGACTTGTGCGCCTCGTCACATTCCAGAGCCAACCGGAGAGAAGAAAGCGAGAGAAATTCCTGCTCCAACAGCACGCGGCTGTCGTAAAGAAGGACAGTCTGGTCGCGGCTGTAATCCGCCAGCAGAGAGGACAAACAACTATGTAAATCCGTGCAAATCATACAAACACGATACAAAAGTACAAAAAATTTTGCATATATCAAAAAAAAGTTGTAAATTTGCACGCTAAATCGTAAATAGTTAAATTGTAAATTACTTTTCGTTCCACTCTCGGCATACATGCCGAGCTCTTTTAATCGAATTGTAAATTGTAAATTACTAAATTGTAAATTATAATTATGTCTAAAGTTACAGTTGTAGGCGCAGGCAACGTAGGTGCCACCTGCGCGAATGTTCTGGCGGTCAACGAGGTCGCCAACGAAGTATGTCTGATTGATATCAAAGAGGGTTTTGCCGAGGGCAAAGCCATGGATATCATGCAAACGGCGCAGTTGATGGGTTTTGACACCGTGGTAGAGGGTGTGACGAACGATTACAGCAAGACCTCCGGGTCAGACGTGGTAATCATCACCAGCGGTCTTCCCCGCAAACCCGGCATGACCCGCGAGGAGTTGATTGGTGTGAATGCAGGAATTGTGAAGAGCGTATGCGACCAGGTGCTCAAATACAGCCCTAACGCCATCCTCGTAGTCGTTTCCAATCCGATGGACACGATGGCGTATCTGACGCTTCATGCCCTCAAACTGCCGCGCAACCGCGTGATTGGTATGGGCGGTGCACTCGACAGCGCACGTCTGAAATACTTCCTGAGCCAGGCATTGAAATGCAACGCGAACGATGTGGACGGTTTCGTCATCGGCGGTCACGGCGACACAACGATGATTCCTCTGACCAGCTACACCACCTACAAGGGTATCAACGTGAGCGAGTTCCTCAGTCAGGAAGAGTTGGAGAACGTGGTGAAGAGCACGATGGTAGGCGGTGCTACGCTGACAGGACTGTTAGGCACCAGCGCATGGATGGCTCCGGGCGCTGCCGCCGCTTCCGTAGCCGAGGCTATCATCAAGGACCAGAAGAAGATGATCCCTTGCTCCGCTGCACTCGAGGGCGAGTACGGCATGAAGGATATCACCATCGGCGTGCCCTGTATCATCGGCAAGAACGGTATCGAGAAAATCCTTGAACTCAAGATCTCCGACACCGAGATGCAGAAACTGCACGAGAGCGAGGCTGCCGTCCGCAAGACAACCGCTATCCTGAAAGAACTGAATGTACTGTAATTTACCATTTTATCATTTACCATTTGGTCATTTATTTGTTCATTTGGCCATATAGTCAAAATGACACAATGACAAAATAAATGGTAAATCGTAAATGAACAAATCGTAAATAATTCTATGGATTTATTCGAAAAATGTGACCATTTTGAGACGCTCAAAATAGCCCGCAAACTGAATGTTTATCCTTATTTCCACGAGCTGGAGAGCCGTCAGGCCCCGATCGTGCAGATGGAAAACCACCGCGTGATCATGCTCGGCTCCAACAACTACCTCGGCTTCACGGAGAACGAGGCGGTCATCAAAGCCGGTCATGCCGCACTCGACAAATACGGCACAGGCGTGAGCGGCAGCCGTTTCCTGAACGGAACGCTCGATCTGCACCTTCAACTGGAGCGCGAGATAGCAGCCTTCACCGGCTACGAGGAGGCTATGACCGTCTCCACCGGATTCCAGACCAACCTGGCAATCATCTCGGCTATTGCAGGCAAGGATGATTATATCCTCAACGACCGTGAGAACCACGCCTCTATCTACGACGCTTGCCGTCTTTCCTACGCCAAGGTGCTCCGTTACCGTCACTCGGACATGCAGGATCTCGAGCGCCAGCTCAAGTCCATCCCCGCGGAGGCCGGCAAACTGATTGTCACCGACGGCGTGTTCTCCATGCGCGGAGACATCTGCAAACTGCCGGAGATATGCGCATTGGCGGAGAAATACCACGCACGTGTCATGGTGGATGATGCGCACGGATTCGGTGTGCTCGGTCCCGGCGGACGCGGCACGGCGGCGCATTTCGGTCTGACCGACAAGGTGGATATCACCATGCTCACCTTCTCCAAATCGCTCGCCTCTATAGGCGGATGTATGCTGACCAGCCACCGCGTAGCCGATTGGCTCCGCCACGTGAGCCGTCCCTTCATCTTCTCCGCGTCCATCACGCCCTGTTCGGCTGCTACCGCCCTCGAGGCGCTCCACCAGCTCATCCTTGATCCAGAGCGGCCGGCACGACTGATGAACATCGCCAGGTATTTCCAGAAACAGCTCCTTGCTTCCGGTATCAGGATCATCGAGGCTCCCACGCCTATCGTGCCAATCTTCACCTACAAGACGCTCGATACACTCTATTACGGCAAGAAACTCTTTGACGAAGGCGTTTATGTCAATCCCGTTATGGCGCCTGCTTGCGTCGAGGGAGAGTGCCTGCTGCGTACTACACTCATGGCTACCCATACCGAACCTGTCATCGACGAGGCGGTGGAGATCATCGCACGCGTGCTCAGAGACGGAGTACCCGAGTATTTAGGGTGAAGTTGATAGTTGATAGAAGGTGAAAAGTGAAAGGGTATGCGTACACTCATCATCACCGGCGGTAGTAGTGGCATAGGAAAAGCTACAGCCTCGCTCTTTGCGGAGCGGGGCTGGCGTGTCTTTGAACTCAGCCGCCACGGCCTCAACGGCAACGGTATCACACACATCGACTGCGACGTGCGTTCCGACGAGAGTGTGCGTGAGGCGGTGAAACAAGTGCTGGCTCAAACGGATCATATAGACGTACTCATCTCCAATGCCGGTTTCGGCATCTCGGGAGCGATTGAGTTTACGGATCTGAACGAAGCCGGACGCCAGATGGATGTCAATTTTATGGGTGCCGTGCGTGTCACCCGGGCTGTCCTGCCGCAGCTCCGCCGTCAGCAACGCGGACGGATCATCTACACCTCTTCCGTCGCCGCCCAGCTGCCCGTTCCCTACCAGTCGTTCTACTCCGCCTCCAAGGCTGCCATCAACGCCCTGGCTCTGGCACTTGCCAACGAGGTGCGGCCATTTGGTATCGCCGTCTCCGTACTCATGCCGGGTGATGTGAATACGGGTTTCACCGATGCACGTGCCAAATCCTCCGCAGGCGAGGAGGTGTACCGCCACGCCCGCAAAGCAATCACGAACATGGAGCGCGACGAGCGTGAAGGAATGGCTCCCGAGCAAATAGCGGAGCTATTCTATCACATTGCTACCTGCCGCTCCCCCCGTCCCCAGTACGTAGGCGGATTCCTCTACCGTATCCTCTGTTTCCTCGACCGTATTCTGCCCAAACGTCTGGTCAATTGGATTGAATACAAGCTATATTCGTAATAACGACATGACGTTGGACGACATGGCGAAAAAAACACAACACATCCGTATTGTTTCTCCGTCCGGAGCCATAGACCCCTCCCTCATTGATACCGCCTCCGCGCGCTTGCGGGCATGGGGATTCGAGGTGAGCGAAGGTGTGCATGCGCGGGATAAATGGGGAAGGTTTGCCGGCACGGACGGCCACCGGCTTGCGGATCTCTGCAGCGCCCTGGCTGACCCCTCGGTGGACATGATTCTCTGCAGCCGCGGCGGTTACGGCCTCCAACGGATCATCGACCGCGTTCCGCCTGTCACCAAGCCTGTCTGGGGCTTCAGCGACATTACTACGCTCCACCAACTCTCAGGCCTTCATCACCAACCATCGTTGCACGGAATCATGTGCAAACACATCGCTACGCTGCCGGACGACGCCGAGCCGATTGTCGCCCTGCGCAAAATCCTCAGTGGCGAACCTATGGAATATTTCTTTCCTGCCCACCCGCTCAATCGCCCCGGGCATGTCACAGCACCCGTTATAGGCGGCAACCTCTCCGTCCTCTACGGCCTTCAGGCTACGCCCTTTAGCCTCTCAGCAACTCTCTACTCTCAAAAGCCCCTGCTTTTGATCGAGGACATCGCCGAGCCTCATTATCATATCGACCGGATGATTCGTAATCTGCGTCTGAGTGGCGTATTAGCCTCTATCGGCGGACTTATCGTAGGTCAGTTCTCCGATTGCGAGGACGACCCCTCTATGCCGGAGTCCGTCTATGAAACAATAAACGAGGCAGTTGCCGATTACAACTACCCCGTCCTCTTCAATGCCCCGGTAGGACACGTGGAAAGAAATCTGCCGTTATGGCTTCACAGACTGGTATCCCTGTCTATAACACCGTCATCCGTCCGTCTATCCTGGCGGTGATAGTTCCCTGCTCTTTCACAGCCTCTAAATACAAATCGCGGATCAGCAGATCGCTGTTCCAATAGTCGGTATATCTGGTTAGTGCATCCATATGATCGGCTCCGCCGGAGAGGTAATCGCTGGTGGCTACGGTGTACAGGCTGTCCGGGCAAACGGCCTTGCCGTCAATCAGCACTTCCGCCAACCGTCCGTCCACGGATTTCATCCTCAGTCCGGCTACCCCCTCGCCGCCCTGTTTGGCAAACGATTGGCACAAATCCAGTATATCGCTGCCTTTGAGGGTCAGTACCACCAGCCTGTTGTCAAACGGCATCAGTTCGAACACGCACTGGCGTGTTACCTCGCCCGCCTGCCACTCGCAGCGCATCCCGCCTATGTTCACGACCGCCATATCCACCCGCTTAGGATAGACACGTTTGGCGGCTTCCCACAATGCGTCGCTCGACCAGTTCAGCATCGGGCATTCAGGACGGTTGACCCACATACGCTCGGGTGCATAGCCGAGAACTACGTTCATCTCACGCTCCAGCCCCTCTTTGATAGGAGCCAGCACCGCAATATACGCGCTGTCCTGAATACTGTCCAGCGAGGCGTTGACAGGTATGGCCTGAGTGGAAAAGGACGTTACATGCATCGGTTTTTGGCATGCCATCATACTCATGGCCACCAATAGTAGTAAGGATGATTTTCGCATAAATGTTATTAGTCGTTTGTCGTTTGTCGTTGTTTCAGCCATCCGGCTAAGTATTCTTGTTCGCTCTGCCCGGGTGTGGGAATCAGTTCCGCCTTGCCGGACACACCTAAGGCGTTGAGGTCCATAATGGTCGAGTAGCCCGAGCGTGCGATAATCTTCTCCGCACCCAGCAGTGCCTCCTCCATCTCACGGTCGCCCATATACGGAATAGTGGTGATATTACCCCTTTTCATCCGTGTCATCGGTCTGCCGGGCAGACCCTGTACAATCAACACTGATTGGTCGCTTTGGCTGTAGCGCCGGATAATTTCCCGCTCCAGCAGCGTCCGCTGCGGTTCCGGTCCACTCAGCACCGCCACAACCCCGTATTCCTCAGCCGATGCTCGGGTCATTCTCGTTACCATCTCGTTACCATTACGTACGTCCCTGTCGGCTGCGAACCGGCTCAGGGGACCGATATATCGGATTTTCTGCTCCTCCGCTCCCGTGGGTTTATCTAAATGTCCCAGCCACCCGCTCAGGCTCTCTTGCTCGTCCGCATAGTCGGGTACCCACACCTCGTCGTAATTGCTCCAAATACGTTTGTGCCACCGTCTCAATAGCCCTTCCGCCCAACGCCAGCCTTTCGGCAGCCGGATCTGCAACTGGTGGGTCATATATATAGTTTCGACATGAACATTCGCCCCTTCGCCCTTTGCCTTTCGCCCTTTAACAAAGAGTCCGAAACGGTTGTCGCTCACCACGCGGTCGAACTTTTCCTCCTTGAGCAATGCGCCTAACATCACATGGTCCTGCATGCTCCATCTGACCAGTTGCGGCAGCGACCTCACTATCGCCCATACCTGGCTCTTCCCCTTGCTGTACCGCAGGTTCAGTGGTGCTAAACAGGCATAACGCAGTTTCGGGAAATGCTTGCGCAGCAGTGTCAGGCTGTCGCCGTCACCCGCCAGCACCACCTCGTGTCCTTCGTCCAACCATCGTTGTATGAGAGGCACGCAACGACTGGCATGCCCCAGTCCCCAGTTCAGCGGTGCTACCAAAATCTTCATATGTCGCTGCTATAAGTCATTGGTTCAGGCACTGACAATAACCTCCATGCCTTTCTCCCTGAGCGGTGCCGCGATGCGTTCCATCGCCTCACGGGAGATTTTCTCCAGGTGCTCCTCCGGCGTCTGGCGGTCGATCACGTAGATCATCACCTGCTTGGGTCTTAGTTCGTCCACAGCCTTGTACCACGCCTGCAGTTCTTCCCCGGTGGTATTGTCTATCCGTGCACCGTCATGCTCGCCTCTCAGAAAACAGGTCTGCAACGTGAAATCGCCGTCAAACTGCTTGAGCAGGCTGATAATGGTCTCTACCGTCAGGCTTTGGTTGACAGGTTGGTCTATCCGCCTCATCATGGTGTCTGTTGCGGCATCCAGTTTGAGGATGCGGTTGTCGCACAGCCGCAGAGCTTCCACTACTTCCGTTCTGCTCAATTGGGTACTATTGCTGAGCACACTCACTTTCGCCTGCGGACAATAGCGGTCACGCAGCGCACACGTATCGCGTATAATGCCTAAGAAATCGGGATGCAGAGTAGGCTCGCCGTTGCCGGAGAAAGTGATGACATCCAACAATGTTCCTTCTTGCTGTAGTGTCTGCAACTTCTTCTCCAGTGCCGCATGCACCTCTTCGCGGGCAGGCAGAACGGGGTGAGAGATTTTCTCGTTCCAGCCGCACTCGCAATAGACGCAGTCGAAGGTGCATAATTTGTGCTTCAGGGGCATAATCTCTATTCCCAGGCTGGTTCCCAGTCGTCTGCTATGTATAGGTCCGTAGGCTATCTCGTTGAATAACATATTTACAAGGTAATAATACGGTTGCCTAACAATTTGCTGATTTCGTTGCGCCGTTGCAGCAACTGAGGCTGATATGTAAGCAGCGTTCTCATGCGTTCCCAGTCGCTGGTTTGCTGCGCCTCTTTCAGACTTTTGTTCATTTCCTCAATCTGTTGCTCTATTATAGTGAGTTTGATCTCATACAGCAACTGCATCACCAGTTCACCCAGACGGTTTTCATCGTGCGCTTCCACCCACCGGTCGGGCGAGGCAATCATCTCCACTGCCGTACTGCTGATCTCCGGGTCTGTGTGGAATTTATAGAACTGCTCCGCCTTGAACCCTTGATCCTTGCTGTGCCGCTTGAACTCATCGATAATAGACTGATATACGGGCTTGGTGGCTGCAACGCTGTCGTTCTCAAGGGTGAGGATAATCAGGTCGCCTATGCTGTAAATATCGCCATCTACATCCACCGGTTGCTCGCCGAACCGTACAATCATTTGCATCAGATTGTAGTAGTTCTGCTCCAATCGGGAGTTATTAACTTGATCCAAGAACTGAATGTTTTGCAGTATATCTTCTTGTTGTTCCTCTGATTTGGTTGAGTTGTTCTCTTGAAAGCGGGATTCTTCTTCCTGACGTTTCTTTTCTTCCTCAATTTTCTTCTTACGTAGTGCATCTGCGCCCTTTACGAGACTCTCTTCATCCACGTGAAGCTGCATTGCGCAACTTCGAATGTAGTTTCTCCGCGTGATAATATCAGGAATGACGGCGATAGAATGGGCTATTTCTCTTACTAACTCTATCCGTTTTTGAGGATCAGTACCGGCTTCCTTACTAAGAAGGTTTAATTTGAATTGGATAAAGTCCGTCTGGTTGTCTTCGATATAGCGGATAAACTCGCTGGCGTCGTGGCTCTGTGCGTAGCTGTCGGGATCTTCGCCGTCAGGCAGCAGCACCACCTTCACGTTGAACCCTTCTTCCAGGAACATATCTATTCCCCGCAACGCCGCATGAATACCTGCCGCATCGCCGTCGTATAATACGGTGATGTTGCCCGTAAACCGTTTGATGAGCCTGATCTGCGGTTTGGTGAGTGCCGTTCCGCCGCTGGCGACTACGTTCTCTATCCCCGATTGGTGCATCGAGATGGCGTCCATCTGGCCCTCTACCAGATAGCACATGTCCTTGCGGGCAATCGACTGCTTGGCTTGGAAGAGGCCGTACAACTCGTTGGTCTTGCTATAGATGATGGAATCGGGCGAATTGACATATTTGCCTACGTTGTCTTTCTTCTTGAGGATACGTCCGGCGAAGGCGACCGGTTTGCCGCTGACGGTGAAAATGGGGAACATAACGCGGTCGCGGAAACGGTCGTACAGCCGTCCGTCTTCGCTCTTGCCGCACACACCGCAGCCTATTTTCGTATCCACGTTGTTGGTGATATATTTCTCGTCAAAAGCCTTGCTTTTCAGTACTTTGGCAAGAGGATTACCTTTCTCCGGCGAGTAACCCAACTGGAACTTGCGGATAATATCGTCCCTCAGTCCGCGTTCGCGGAAATAACTGAGTCCGATGGCTTTGCCCTCCTCGGTTTCCCACAGCTGTTGCTGGAACCACCGGTTGCAGAAATCATTGACCACGAACATGGACTCGCGGTCGTCCTGGCGTTGCTGTTCCTCTTCACTCAACCGGCGTTCTTCTACTTCGATATGGTATTTCTTGCCTAATTGTTTCAGTGCTTCCACATAACTGCATTGCTCGATCTCCATGATAAACCCGACGGAATGACCGCTCGCGCCGCAGCCGAAGCATTTGTATATACCTTTCGACGGACTGACGGTAAACGAACCGGTCTTCTCGTTATGGAACGGGCAAAGGCCAATCAGATTGGCACCGCGTTTATGCAGCGTCACGTAGTCACTGACCACCTCCTCAATCTTGGCAGCGGCATAGATTTTCTCTATGGTTTCGCGAGGAATCATTATTCGTCATACCAGAGGTACATACCTATCTTGATTTGCCACTGATCGAATCTGCCGCGGGTGTTACGGTCGATACTTTCACCGGCTATGTTCACAAACTGTCCGTACTTGTGCGGGTTGAATAATCCGAAATCATATCCGCCGCGCAGGAAATAGCGTTTGTATTGGAAGCCTGCTCCTACTCCCCATGTTACGTTCAGCCGCTTCAGTGCCTCGTTGTGGTCTTCGGTGGTGTAGGAGCTGTAGCGGTTTTGGATAAGTTCAGCGTCAAAATCTGTCTGTTTGTCCACGCGCAGATTCAGTCCTAATCCGCATTGGATAGTAGGACCGGTATAGAGCATGAGATAGGTCTCTTTCGCCACCTCGAACTTATACTGCCAGTCCACAAACACCTCTATCTCGTGGTAGGTGAACATCTGGCGGCTTCTGGGATACTCGCTGATGATACCGGTGGATTGCCAGCCGCCGTTATAGGCTCCGAAGGTGTAGTTCAGTCCCATCGAACTGCCAAAACCGGCTATATAGCTGGCGTCATATACCAGTCCTACTTTGAAACCGTTCAGTTTGACCGTGTTGACCAGCGAATCTTTGGGATAGGACAGGTTGGGGCTGTTCAACCGCAGAATAGGTTGCGCCCATCCGATTTGTAAACCGAACCCCTGTTTGGGTAAATCTACCGCCCATGCACTCAGCGCAACAAACGCCATTAATACTGTCAATAAACTTTTCTTCATATGTTGAAATCTTAATAATCGTGTATGTTTTGTAGCCTGTCGGGCTCCTTGTTTACACCCGATTTGCCTCCGATGCGACCCCGATAAAACCCCGACTTGCTTCCGATAGTTGAAAATCTTAATAATCGTGTATGTTTTTATTTCTCCACTTTTGCCTTTCGGAACACATCTTTCGGGTCAGAAGGCCGCACATCGATCGCCCAGAAGAATGCCGTCAGTCTGTCTGCTCCGCCCGGTATCTGATCCATGGGGTAGAGAATACCGGTGGTGTTTTTGGTAAACCGCATCCTCTCCACCTGTCTGTTCTCCACATACACGCGGATAAAACTGCTCTCGGTAGTATTCATCCCTACGATACTTCCGTCATCCTCCAGCGGATAGTAGATCGTCTGGGCGTTCCCGCTCACATCTACCAATTTGGCTTCACCCTCTTCCATGTAGGTGATCATCTCTTTGCCGCTCATCTGGTTGAACAACCCCAGCGAGTCTTCCATCACGCAGAGAGCGTCTATCGTGCATACGGCATGATCCACCAGGTTGTTTTTCAGATATACGCAAATACTGTCCGCACTGATTTGTTGGTTGCCGCTCCAGCAAACAGGCGATTGATACAGGTGAATGGTCGAATCGCTGCTGAGGTAAACCATCGAGTCGCAAACCATCTGCATGTCATCCCGATATACCCGTACGCCATGGTAGGCTTTCACGCGGCGGTAGGTGCTGTCCTGCATGGCGCTGTCGGTGTAATGCAGTGCCTCGGTATATAATGTATCAGCGTGGATATATGCCAGGTGCATGCTGTCCGACCAATCTACCATCAGTGCGCTGTCGGTTGCCAGACCGCGGTTGTTCTCTTCCCACATCTCGCCGTACATGCCGTACAGAGTGGCATGTTGCGCGGTGTCGCGCATCTCCAGATGACCTACCACGCGCCCGTAACCGGTCTGTTTGTCGTAATAAATGGTATCGCCAGTCATTGTCTGACCGTTGGTGTGCTCAATCAGCGAACGGTCCAGCAGCATCGAGTGTTCACTCTCGGTGTTGTACCACCCGCGCGAAGTATGGATGTCAGTCTCCTCCTCATAGACAATCACGGTGGGGCTGATGATATCCGTCACTTTGGTGGCGGTGTTGTACAGCAGGGTGTCGCTGGTAAGCACAAAATTCGGATTCTCCAGTCTCACATTCCGGCTGAACACTGCCTGTTTGGTGTCGGGAGTATATTTGCCGTTGTGTGAGGTGAGTGTGTTGAGCGAGTCTTTCACCGTGCCGCCGGTGTAGTAGTACGCGACACCTCTGTTGCGGTCATAATTGAGACTGTCGGTGGTCAGTATGGTGGGATTCTCATCCTCACGGCCATGCACCAGCCTCACATTTCTCCTCAACCGTGCCATCTTGGTGTTGCCGTCGTAATACAGCAGATCGCCGAAGCCCTGCAGGGTGTCGCCCTGCTCGAAACGCACATGCCCGAAAGCGTCCAGCGAATTGGTCTTTTCGTAGAAATATGCGCTGTCGCAATACATCAGCGCGTTCTCGTGACGGAACACCACATTGCCCACCAGTATCTGCGCGTCAGCTATCCGCTCCTGATCAAAATTGAGTGTCTCCGACCGCTCCAGATACACCATCGTCTGGGCGGCTGAAAATTGAAGACTGAAAACAGAAAGGACTACAAGCCCCAACAATCGTCCTACTATGTTCCTTTCACCTTTCACCTTTCTCCTCTAATGCACCCACCCCGGATATTCGAAATCGCATCCCTGCCATTCCGGCGCAATCTGCACGTATGTCTCTTTCTGTTTCTTCAGAATCCAGTTGTGGATAAACTCACCGCTCATTTTCTGTTCCAGCATGGATTTAATGGTCTGGAAATCATCGGTCAGATTGGCGCGGTGTATATCTGTTTTCTTTTTCAGACGGACGATGGCGCACACCTCTTTGTTCTTCTGTTGGTCCATCATGACGAACGGTTGGGATACGTCACCCTCATTCATGTTGTAGATCTGTTTGGCTACCTCGGGTGCCAGATCCTGGTACTCAAACCGGCTGCTTCCTGTGTTTGGGTTGATCATCAATCCGGAGTTCATCACGGTGTTCTTGTCTTCCGAATACCGTATCACGGCTTGCTCGAACTGGATGGAGTCGGCCCGGATAGCTTTGGCTATACTGTCCAAGCGTTCTATGGCATTCACTTTGTCTGTCGCGCTGATACGCGGACGAAGCAGGATATGACGGCAGTTGATACGCTCGCCTTTTTTCTCAATCAGCTGGATTATATGGTATCCGTATTCGGTCTGTACGATACGGCTTACCCGCTTGGGGTCATTCAGGTTGAAGGCCACTTCGGCAAACTCGCTTACCAACTGGCCGCGGCCTACAAACCCCAATTCACCGCCACGCTTGGCACTCTCGGTGTCCTCCGAGTACAACCGTGCCAGCATGCTGAAATCCGCGCTGCCGTTTTGCACACGTTCGGTAAACTCGCGCAAACGGCTCTTGATACGCTCGGTCTCCTCTACCGGCACAGGAGGCTCGAAACTCAGAATCTGTACCTCTACCTGAGCGGGCATCATGGGGATGGAGTCGGCGGGCAACGAGTTGTAGAAACGCCGGATGTCCGCAGGCGTCGGCTTGATGTTTTCGGTCAGTTTGCTCTGCATCTGCTGGATAATCATCTGGTTGCGTACCGTCGTCATCATCTCCTCGCGTATCTCGCTACTCGTCTTGCGGAAATATTCCTCCATCTTCTCTTTCGAGCCAATCTGGTTGATATAGTAGTTGATACGCATGTCCACCTGGTGGCTCACACTCGATTCGTTGGCTTCTACCGAGTCTATCTCCGCCTGGTGGAGGAACAATTTCTGTATGGCCAACTGTTCGGGTATCACGCAGTATGGATCCCCTTTGATCTGTTGTCCCTCGTATTGGGCGCGCAGTCGCTCTTCCTCCACTTCGCTGCGCAAAATGGCCTCGTCGCCTACTACCCAAATCACTTCATCTATCACGCCCTGCGCCCAACCACTCAGGCTTGCGGCTAAAAAGAATAGTGTTATAAGAGTTTTTCTCATATTTCGTACTGTCTTATTCATAAAACTTCACCTTCCCCTTTTCTACAGCTTCGTCATACAGTCGGCTGCGTTCGCTACGCAGGAAATCCGCCTGACGCGTGCTTAAGATATATTCCTCCAGCTGCGGCCGTGCGTAGTCCAAAGGCATCAACTCGCCCTGCAGATGTTTGTCGGTTACTTGCAGCAGGTAGGTGTTTATGCTGTCGGAAATCTCTATCTGGCTGTCTTTTTTCATGCGTATGTCCAGTTCGTTTCGCTCGAAGGGTAGCAACCGCAGCAGCTCCGAGGCGGTTTTCCATTCCTCGGTGAAGAGCTCGTATCCACTGGCGTTCTGATAGGCGTATTTCTCTATGTTGTCCAGCGCCTCCGACCGCAACTCCTCTTCGCTCAGTTCCTCTACGGACTGGGTGTTTCGTTTGCCTTTGCCGTTTTGGCGTTGATGACGGCTGTCGGCTTTCTTTTTTTCCACCTTTTCTCCGTTGGCTATGCGCAGCCAATCTTTTAAATCAACCAACTCCGGTGCTTCGTTGGGTACTACCACCACAATACCCTTCACGATGCTCTCTTTCAACAGCAAGCGGTTTCCCAGTTGGTTGTATAGTGCTTCTACAGTACTGTCTGCCACATCTTTGGGCATACGTTTGCTGATCAAACGCTGTGCGTAGGCCTGTATGTACAATGTGTTGCGGTAGTCCTCCACCATTTTCTCGATGGCATCATTACGCTGGCTGCGTGCTCCGTCGGCTACCAGCATGTCCTCCGCCCATTGGCGGATGTACTGTTCCATGGTAGCGGCACGGGCGGTACTGTCCATTCCCATTGTCAGCGAGTCCAATGTGGATTGGTATAGCAAATGCCCGTTCAGTTCTACTGCTACACCCGCTTGGTGCTTGCGCTCCAACACATCGCATCCGCACAGCAATAAACACCCTGTCAGGGTGAGTATGATTGTTGTATTCTTCATAAGCAGGCGCAAAGGTACTACTTTTTTTTGATATATGCAAATGATTTTACTCTTTTTTAGGCTTTTTAATTCTTCCGCAAAGTGTAGAGCCGGTGCCCGTCGATACATTCATAATCCTCGCCAAGTGCTACTGCCGGAGCTGCTACACCGTCACCGATAATCAGTTCCGGAGCCACCTCAACATGTATCTCGTCCCATATACCGGTCTCCAGTATGTGCTCCAGCAATGCAGTGCCGCCCTCCACCAAAACCGAGTCTATTCCCCTCTTTGCCATATCCTGCAACACAAATGGCCAATCAGTGCGTTCGCGGTAAACAATCACGGGCTCAATACCCGGATAATCGCTCTCTGTCTTCTCGAAAATCTTCGATTCCATCGGCAAAATCCCGTGTCTGTCCATTGTGATACGGATGGGGTTTCTTCCTTCCCAATGGGTGGTTCTCAAACGCGGGTTGTCCATCAGAACGGTATGGGTGCCTACCATGATTGCCATGTTCTCCGCCCGCATCTTATGTACTATTTTCTTTGTCTCCTCCGTCGAAATCGCCAACGCACCATTCAAATGCTGACTGCTTCCCTTCGCACATCGTACATCTGTCCTTCGTACATCAATAAACCCGTCTCCAGTCTGTGCCCATTTGAGTACTACGTACGGGCGCTTCTTCTCGTGCAGACAAAGAAACCGTTTGTTCAGCTCCCTGCACTCTTGTTCACATACGCCTGTGATCACTTCTATACCTGCGTCACGCAGCATCTGTATGCCTCGCCCGGCTACTAACGGGTTGGGGTCTGACATACCGACTACCACTCGTCCCACACCTTTACCGATGATCAGTCCGGCGCATGGGGGTGTCTTGCCGTAATGCGAACACGGCTCCAGACTGACAAACAGTGTGCAGTCTTTCAAATCAACCGCAGGCAATTCGTAATTTTTAATTCTTTGCCCGAGGGCACGATTGTTTCGTAATTCGTAATTCCTGAAGCAGTTGACTTCCGCATGGCCTTCGCCGTACCGTTCATGCCATCCTTCCGCGATAACACATTCGCCATTATACACCAGCACTGCACCTACCATGGGATTGGGGGCTACGTAATACTCACCTCTTTTTGCCAACTCAAGACACCTGTGTATATATTTTTCGTAATCCATAATTTGTGTATATCAAAAAAAAAGCGTATCTTTGCACCGTGAAAGAGTTAATCAACTATATTTCTTCCCGTCTTGCAGACCTGTATGGCGATGATGAATCACTCGCTTTGGCGTGGTGGATTATGGAGGAACTGACGGGTTGCACACGCACGCAACTGCAATTTGGCTGCAAAGGTACAAAAAATATACCGAATTACCAAACAATTGACAAAATAATTGCCCGTTTGCGTCAAAACGAACCGATTCAGTACATCTTCGGTCATACGCTTTGGTGCGGGCTGGATCTGTTGGTTACTCCTGCCACGCTTATCCCGCGCCCCGAAACTGCGGAACTGGTCGAATACATAAATGCCCAAACGGCAAATGCCCGAACGGTCAATGTCCTTGATATCGGTACCGGATCCGGTTGCATAGCCATCGCGCTCAAAAAATCGCATCCCGATTGGCAAGTCACCGGCATCGACATCTCAGCGGACGCTATTGCCGTGGCGCGCGAGAATGCGGTCAGAAACGGGGTGGACATTCGTTTCCTGCAAGCCGACATTTTATCCGATGAAACCGCGGAAACTTTCGCCTTTCACCTTTCACCTTTCACCTTGATTGTCTCCAATCCTCCGTATATCTGCGAGAAAGAGAAAGCATCCATGGACCGTAATGTGCTGGACTTCGAACCCTCCTCCGCTCTTTTTGTGCCGGACGATGACCCGCTGCTGTTCTACCGCCGCATAGCGGAACTCTTCAAACATTCGTCCATGTGCCCGTTCTTATTCTTCGAGATCAACGAGGCCTACGGCGAGGAGGTGCAGAGACTCTTGCACGGGCTGGGCTGTACGGACATACAACTTATTCATGATATCTATGGCAAACCGCGAATTATCCAAGGCCGAATGGCTTGACAAAACAGAGGCCTATTGTGCCCGTGCAGAGCGTTGCGCGGCGGATGTCCGCCGCAAACTGTTTGAGTGGGGTGCTCCGCCGGATTTATTCGATGAAATCGAGCAAAACCTGTATGCAAACGACTTTCTCAATGACCGCCGTTTCTGTCATGCTTACGTCCACGACAAACTGGAATACCAGCGTTGGGGCAGGCTGAAGATCCTTGTCGGACTGCAATCGCTCCAACTGCCTGATACGGCTATCCGGGAGGCTCTTGCCGAGATAGATGAAGAGAACTACAACCGTGTTCTCCGACACCTGATTGACACCTCCGGGCACAGGGACGAACAACTGCTGCGGTTCCTCCTTCAACGCGGATTCAGCTATGAAGAGATTAAAAAATGCAAATAAATTTGCACATGTGCAAAAAAAGTAGTATCTTTGCACCCGCTTTCCCAAATCGTAAATGATTTCATGAATATCATTCAAACTCCTATCAGCGGACTCCTGATTATCGAACCGCGCGTTTTCTTGGATACCCGCGGCTATTTCTGCGAGACCTACAACGAAGTGCGCTACCGTGAAGCAGGTATAGACGTCCGGTTTGTGCAGGACAATCAGTCATGCTCTTCCTTCGGCGTTATCCGCGGACTGCATTTCCAGCGTCCGCCTTATACCCAGGCCAAGCTTGTGTCCTGCACGCAAGGCCGCGTTCTGGATGTGGCAGTCGATCTGCGCAAGGAGAGTCCTACCTACGGCAAGTGGTTTTCCGTCGAACTGAGCGAGGACAACCACCGCCAGTTTTTCATCCCAAGGGGATTTGCGCACGGGTTCTCTGTACTGAGCGAGAAGGCTGTCTTTGCATACAAATGCGATAATCTCTATCATCCGGAAGCCGAAGGAGGTTTATTGCTCTCCGATCCTGCTCTCAATATCGACTGGCAGGTGCCTGCCGACAAACGCATCCTCAGCGAGAAGGATACCAGGCACCCGACAATGGCGGAACTGGACAGTCCCTTTTAATTCGTAATTCTCAAAATGAATATACTTGTAACCGGCAGTAACGGACAATTGGGCAGTGAGATGCGGGTGCTGAGCATCAGGCATCCCGGACATCGCTATCTCTTTACGGATATAGCGGATGCTCCGGATACCCGCGTACTGGATATCACCGACCGCGATGCCGTGGCGGCTTTTGTGGCTGCTAATGCCGTTGACCTGATTGTTAACTGTGCGGCTTATACCAATGTGGACAGAGCCGAGGAGGATGAAGCTACAGCCTTCCGTATCAATGCGGAGGCACTCTCGGTGCTGGGTTCGCAGGGCGTGCGCGTCATTCATATCAGCACCGATTATGTCTTCTCCGGTGACGGACATGTGCCTTGCCGCGAGACTGACCCGGTAGCGCCGCGTACCGTGTATGGCGTGTCCAAATACCAAGGAGAGAAAAATCTGCTGGCAGAGTGTCCGGACGCGGTTATCCTCCGCACAGCCTGGCTGTATTCCACCTACGGCAATAATTTCGTAAAAACGATGATCCGTCTTGGCAGCGAGCGCAAGGAACTGGGTGTGGTGTTCGACCAGATTGGTACGCCTACCTACGCCGCGGATCTGGCGGAGGCGGTCTTCACGGTCATCGAGTCGCCGGTATGGCATCCCGGCATCTATCATTTCACCAACGAAGGTGTTTGTTCGTGGTATGATTTCACGCTGGCTATCCACCGGCTCTATGGAGGAATAGACTGCTCTGTGCGCCCGATTCTATCGGAGGAATACCAATACCGCACACCCCGTCCCCACTATAGCGTGTTGGATAAATCCAAATTCAAAAAGACGTTCGGCGTGACCATCCCTCACTGGATGGACGGCCTCACACGCTGTGTTGACAAACTGAAATCTGGAATCTGATGGCTGATATCTATAATTTCCGTGATACGTTGAATTTCCTGGCGGAGCTCGCCGTGAATAACAACAAGGAGTGGTTTGCTACTCACCGCGACTGGTATCAGGCGTGTCGCGAACGCTTCATTGCTTTCTCGGAGGAATATCTGCGCCGGCTGACCAAGATGGATCCCGCCCTCGCGCCGTTGCAGCCCAAGGATTGTATCTGGCGTATCAACCGTGACATCCGTTTCTCGGCGGACAAACGTCCCTACAAAGAGTGGTTCGGCGTTTTTCCTGCTGCCGGTGTGCCCGGTCAACCGAAAACGTGGGGCAAGAAATCCATGCGTGGCGGCTATTACGTGCATATCCAGCCTGGGCAGTGCATGTTTGCCGCAGGCATATGGGATCCCGGCAAAGAGTTGCTCCAGGCGCTGCGCAGCGAGATAGAAGCCAACTATGAGGAGGTGGAGGAGATTATGGGCTCACGCCGGTGGAAGAAATATTTTGCACAGGATTTCGACACCTATTGGGGAAGCGGCCTGAAGAAAGTGCCGGCAGGCTTTGACCCGGCTTTCAAACACCCCGAATGGCTCAAACACAAAGCCTATACAGTCAGTGTACCGCTGAGTGACGAAACGGTATGTTCGCCCGGTTTCATCGACATAATCGAAGACATAGCCAAAACCGCCAAGCCAATGAATGATTTCCTCAATTACACCTTCGAGGAGTACGGCGAATTCCCGAGCAGGTGTTGATACAATACCATCCTAGGCGGAGGCCGCTCCTTCCGTTCCGTCGGAAGGACGCTCCGGGTCTGATAGTTCAATGGATAGAACGGGGCTCTCCTAAAGCTCAAATGCGGGTTCGATTCCCGCTCGGATCACCAATCTCAAATGGCAAAGAAGAAAGCGGCATATTATGTGGTGTGGTGTGGTGTGGCGCCCGGTGTCTATGACTCATGGACTGATTGCGAGGCTCAGGTCAAAGGTCAGGCAGGTGCCGCCTATAAGGGATTTGCCTCCCGCGCCGAGGCCCAAGCAGCATTCTCTTCCTCTCCCGATACCTATATTACCCGCAAACCCAAGTCCTCAGAGAAAGAATCCTCCTCTCCCCCTTCAGGGGGTCGTGGGGCTGGTCGTGGGGCTGGCTCTCATCCCATTCTGCCTTCCCTTGCCGTCGATGCAGCCTGCAGCGGCAATCCCGGCGTGATGGAGTTCCGGGGGGTGATTGCCGATACGGGCACCGAGGTCTTCCACCGCGGACCCTTCAATGGCGGAACCAACAATATCGGCGAATTTCTGGCTATCGTGCTCGGGCTGGCGTACCTCAAGCAGCACAACCTGCCGTGGGTGCTTTATTCCGACAGCCGTACGGCGATGGCGTGGCTCAGGAAGAAACATGCGGATACCAAACTGGAATGGAACGCCGCTAACAGGGATCTCTTCTTTATGCTCCACAAAGCCGAGCAATGGCTGCACGACAACACCTGGACCACGGCGGTCTATAAATGGGATACCAAAGCGTGGGGAGAGATACCGGCTGATTTTGGAAGGAAGTAGGTGTCCCGGTCACTGACTGCGCCAGTACCTCCTTTTGGTAAATAAAAGTGACAAAATTAAGAAAAATAGACGATTTATTTTTGTATTCCAAAATAAAGTAGTAACTTTGCACTCGCTAAAAGAGAATGATTTTTACACTATAAACTTAAATTAATACGCAATTATGACAAAAGTAGCTATTAACGGCTTTGGCCGTATTGGTCGTCTGGCTTTCCGTCAGATGTTTGAGGCTGAGGGTTACGAAGTTGTTGCTATCAACGACTTGACCAGCCCGAAGATGTTGGCACACCTGCTGAAATACGATACCGCTCAGGGTGGTTTCGCCGGCAAGTATGGCGAGGGCAGGCACACAGTTGCTTACAAGGACGCTGTTCTCGCTGAGGATGGCAAGACTGTTGTTACGCCGGGTTCAATCATCGTGGATGGCAAGGAGATTACTATCTACGCTAAGCCGAACGCAGCCGAGCTGCCTTGGGGCGAGCTGGGCGTTGACGTAGTACTGGAGTGCACCGGTTTCTATACCTCCAAGGCGAAAGCTTCTGCACACATCGAGGCAGGCGCTAAGAAAGTGGTTATCTCTGCTCCCGCGGGCAACGACCTGCCGACTATTGTCTATAACGTCAACCACAAGACTCTGACTCCGGCAGACACAGTTATCTCTGCCGCTTCCTGCACCACCAACTGCCTTGCTCCGATGGCAGCTGCACTGAATGCATATGCTCCTATCCAGAGCGGTATCATGTCCACTATCCACGCTTACACCGGCGACCAGATGATTCTCGATGGTCCGCAGCGCAAGGGTGACCTCCGTCGCAGCCGTGCGGGTGCGCAGAACATCGTTCCTAACTCCACCGGTGCAGCCAAGGCTATCGGTCTCGTTATCCCCGAACTGAACGGCAAACTGATAGGTTCTGCGCAGCGCGTTCCCACTCCTACGGGTTCGACTACTATCCTCGTGGCTGTAGTGAAGGGCAAAGACATTACCAAAGAGGGCATCAACGCTGCCATGAAGGCTGCTGCCGACGAGTCCTTCGGCTACAACGAGGACGAGATCGTTTCCAGCGATGTGATTGGTATGAAGTTTGGTTCGCTCTTTGATGCTACGCAGACGATGGTGGCCAAGATTGACGACGACACCTGGCAGGTACAGGTTGTCAGCTGGTACGACAACGAGAACAGCTACACCAGCCAGATGGTACGCACAATCAAGTACTTGGCAGAACTCAAGTAATTGATAATTGATTAGCTCGGCATGTACGCCGGGAGTTAAACAAAAAAAAAGGCGCTTTCGGGCGTCTTTTTTTTATTGGGCTGAGAGGGCGACGGAAGCCATGAGGTAGGGGACGGCGCCGAGGAGGACTCCCTTGCTGAGCCGCCAAGTGTCGGTGGTATAGAAAACGAACATCAGCGCCAGGTCGGGAAAGACGCTGACCAGCATCAGTTTGCCCAGCACGGCTCCCCAGCCCCCTAAAGGGGGAGTAAAGCCCCCTGCCCCCCTGAAGGGGGAGACCGCCTGCAGCACATACCAGAGGTTGTGGTTGTCGATATACCACAGCCCGAAAGCCGCCGGGAGAATGAGCCCGAGCAGAAAGCCTATCCAATAACGGTCAAAGTGCCTCATAACAGGTAAAATCAATCGAACACGGTGTGATGGCTATCTTCCGGTGGTCCACCGCCCAGAGGTCGGTATCCTCCGCTTCCGGCTCGTCGTTGACGAAGACTCCGGCGAGTTGGAAGCCCCCACGACCGGCTCCCCGCCCCCCTGAAGGGGGAGTAATGGGTTCCATCTCTTTCTCCCAGTGGCAGCGTCCCTGCCGTGTCCATTGGATGCCCTCAATCTCGCCGACAGGGGCATTGATGTTATAGCACAGGCGTGGCGGGAATCCTTCATCGAGGAGGTGACGGGTGAGTTCGGCAATCATGGGTTGGAGCCAGTGCAGATCGACATCCATGGCATGGCTGTTGATGGACCATCCGATAGCGGGTATATCGTGCTCGGCGGCGCAGAAACAGGCTCCCATGGTGCCGGAATAGATGGTATTGATGCCCACGTTGGTGCCATGGTTGATCCCTGAAGCCACGAGGTCGAGAGGCTCGTCCTTGAACAGCACATCGCGTGCAAGTTTGACGCAATCGGCGGGAGTGCCGTTGGTGACATAGACCTCTGCGCCGTTGAGGTCGCGTTCGTCTATCGGGTTGAGGAAAAGAGGTTTGCCGGTTGTGAGACACGCCCCAAAACCGCTGCGCGGTCCATCAGGAGCCACGACGATTACTTTGCCGAGCTTGGTCATCTCGCGTGCCAGCAGGCGGATACCCGCCGTGCCCCAACCATCATCATTGACAACAAGGATATTCATATAGTTCCATCACTTTTTGAGCCAGGGCGTTGGCTTTGTCCATGGTAGCGGCTTCCGAATAGACGCGGATGATGGGTTCGGTGTTGCTCTTGCGCAGGTGTACCCATCCGTCGGCAAAATCAATCTTCACGCCGTCACGGTCATTGACGCGCTCGTTGCGGTATTGCTCCTTGACCGCCTCAAGGATTTTGTCAGGATTGATGTCCTGGGTCAGTTCTATGCGTTTCTTGCTGATGCAGTATTGTGGCAGTGCACGCCGTATCTCGCTGGTTTTCCTGCCGCTGCGTGCGAGATGGCTGAGGAAGAGTGCTACTCCGACGAGTGCGTCCCTGCCGTAATGGCACTCGGGATAGATGACGCCTCCGTTGCCTTCGCCGCCGATAACAGCATGGGTGGCTTTCATCTCCGCCACCACGTTCACCTCGCCTACGGCGGATGCGCTGTAAGATCCTCCGTGCGCGCGTGTTATATCGCTCAGCGCGCGGGTAGAGGACATATTGCTGACGGTGTTGCCGGGCGTGCGGCCCAGCACATAATCAGCCACGCTGACGAGTGTGTATTCCTCGCCGAACATCTCGCCGTTCTCGCATATGAGTGCCAGCCGATCGACGTCCGGATCCACCACGAAACCGATGTCCGCCTTACCCTGTTTGAGGAGGTTGCTAATCTCGGTCAGGTGTTGCGGCAGCGGTTCAGGATTATGCGGGAAACGGCCGTCGGGCGTGCAGTTGAGCTCGATGATGTTTTTCACTCCCAGTGCGCGCAGCATAGCGGGTATGGCGAGTCCTCCTACCGAATTGACGCAGTCGATAGCCACGGTGAAACCGGCTTTGGCAATCGCCTCTTTATCCACCAGTTTGAGTTTCAGCACCTGCTCCACGTGGTAGGGCAGATAGTCCTTGCAAGTCATGTGACCCAAATCGTCTGCCTCGGCAAAGGTGAAGTCCTCATTCTCTGCAATCGCCAGCACACCCTTTCCCTCTGCGTCGTTGAGGAACTCGCCGTACTCGTTGAGCAGTTTGAGTGCGTTCCATTGCTTGGGGTTGTGGCTGGCAGTGAGGATGATGCCTCCTGCTGCCTGCTCGCCGGTGACTGCCAGCTCGGTGGTGGGGGTGGTAGCCAAACCGATATTCACCACGTTGTATCCCATTCCCATGAGCGTACCGCAAACGATATGCTCCATCATCTCGCCGCTCAGGCGGGCGTCCCTGCCTACCACAATGGTGTTGTTGTCCGGCAGTGCAGCCCTGCGCCGGGCAGCATAAGCCGCCGTAAAACGAACGATATCCACGGGATTCAATCCCTCTCCCACGCGTCCGCCTATCGTTCCGCGAATGCCGGAAATACTTTTTACCAAACTCATAACTATTTACAATTTAGTAATTTATTACAATTTACAAATTTCGGGAGGCTATTGCCGTTTGACTTTGATTTTCATGATATATCCGTACGGTGTCACCGACATTTGGTCGGCATTGAAGCCTTGCTTGCTCGGCACGATAATCTCACATTGCGAATCCGGATATTTCATCAACCTGACCGCCTCATGCCACGCCACCGCCTCACAATCACCGGTATTGCCGTAATGAAACTCGTAGGGGTATGCCTCGTCCAATGTAGTCCAATAACTCAGCGTATCCGCGTTCTCGGTGAGTTCAAACTGTTTGTAGCGCACTACAATCAGGTCATTGGCGATAACCGACAGATCCTGCGTCACGCCATCTTCGTCCACCCGCACGGAATCCCCACGGCTGATCAGATGAAAATAGAAGTTGTCATAGCCGGATACTTTGTAATAATCCTTTTCCCTCCACTCGCCGTCTCCGGGCAATTCCTTCAAAACCGTAATCCTGTTGCGGCTGAGATAGTTCGCAATGATTTTGTCTTCCTCCGCGCGCAGTCTGGAATAGGTATTCGAGCTGCATCCTGCACACACCATCGCTACTGCCGGCAATAGCCATAAAATGTTACACTTTCTCATTTATAATATCTTCAAATCAATTAACACATTTGTATAGGGCGGTACTCCGTCCCCTCCCCGTGCTCCAAAAGCCATGTACCATGGAGCTGCTATCAGAGCCCGGGCTTGCGGATGCAGATACACGGCACACTCGTCCACAGCCGGAGGCAACTCCGTTTTGCCGATACAGTAGGGGCGTTGTATGTCCGCCAGACGTTTTCCGTTCAGGTCACATACCTCCATATATACCACCCGTTGCTCGCCGGGCAGGAGACGAGGACGTGTCTCGTCACCTTTGTCGCAGATATAGATCCATGTATGGTTGTCGTACAGTGCAAACGCTTTCCCGCCGGCCTGCACGTATCTCACCACCTCCTCATCCGCTGTTTGTGCCAAACGCAGGTTCATCTCCATCAGCGCCAATTGCATTGAATCGGGCTGAGGCTCCGCTCCCTTGCGCGTACTCGGCCGCTGGGGAGCCTGGGGCGCACAGGCAGTCATAACCGCCACCAGCACACATAGTCCTATAACCCTTTCAGCATTCACCTTTACAAACCTTTCTCCTCCTGCATGCAGCGGCGGCGGTATTCGCTCGGAGTCATGCCATAGGTGGCCTTGAAGCATTTGGCGAAATAGCGTGAGTCGTTCATGCCGACCATATAGGTTACCTCTGTGATGTTATACTGGCGGTCTTCCAGCAGTTGCGCAGCGCGTTTGATACGCATTTCACGGATGAACTCCACGGGACTGAGTCCCGTCATACTCTTCAGTTTGTTGAAGAACACAGTGCGCCCCATACCCATTTCCTCCACCAGTTCCTCCACCGTCAGGGTATTGTTGTCCATCTGTCTGTCCATCACGTTCAGCAGTTTGGCCAGGAATGCGTCGCCGAGCAGCTGATCATCCGTTTTCTGCGGTTCCAGACGCATGAGACGCTGGCGGTAACTCTGCTCCAGTTGCTCGCGCTGCACAATAATATTATGCACGCGTGCGCGCAGGTACTCCGGTTCAAAGGGTTTGGTCACATAATCGTCCGCGCCCGTCTGCATGGCCTCCAGACGGCTTTCGATGGCAGTCTTGGCTGTCAGCAGGATGACCGGTATATGGTCTATATCCGGATTGGTTTTCACAAACCGCGTCAGTTCCAAACCGTCCACCTTGGGCATCATCAGATCCGTGATAATCAGATCCAGCTGCGTTGTACGGATGATATCCTTCGCCTGTTCGCCGTCCTCCGCGGTTTTCACATGATAATCGCCGCTGAGGATGGATACCAGGAACTGCCGCATATCCTGATTGTCGTCCACCACAAGAATCGTACGCTGGTTGTCATGCTCTTTCTCCAACTGCTGCAGTTTGTCCTCCAGCGTCTGCCGTGGAGCATCACTTCCGTGCATGGACAGATCGTCGGCTATGAACTCCACTTCCTGTCCGAAATGCTCCTTGCCGGTATGGAACATGATTGTGAAGGTGGTGCCTTTGCCTACCTCGCTCTCCACATCTATATGTCCGTGGTGCAGATCAACCAGTTCCTTCACCAGATTCAATCCGATACCCGTACCGCCTATGACGTTGCTGCCTATTTCATTGTTGCTGTTGAAGCGTTCGAAGAGTACACTGCGTTTCTCCATAGGAATACCTATTCCCTCATCCTCCACAGCCAGCGTGACAAAGCCCGGTTTGGAATCCAGGATAACGCGGATAGCCTTGCCTGCGGGAGTGAATTTGAAGGCGTTGCTCAGCAGGTTCCATACGATGGTATCAACGCTGCCGCGATCTACCCATACTGTGGAATCGCTGGAGCGGTTGTCGATGGTAAACAATATATGTTTGTCGTCGGCTTCCTTGCGGAAATTGGCTGCCGTTTCCTCCACCAGTTCACTCAGGAGGGTCTTTTGCACCTTGAGTCTTTTCTTCTGGTTCTGTATCTTGCGGAACTCCAGCAGCTGGTTGACCATGCGCAGCATACGGCGGCTGTTGCTCTCCACTATCTCCAGCTGGGAGCGCACACTCGCACTGACATGCTCGTTCTGCAAAATATTCTCCACAGGAGCGATGATGAGTGTGAGGGGGGTACGGAGTTCGTGGCTGACATTGGTAAAGAAACGCAGTTTGATGTCCGTCACTTGCTGCTCCACCTCCACTTTCCTGCGCAACCGGTTGTATGTATTGACGATATACGCCCCTGCTACAATCAGCCCGATGATACCCAGTATATAGAGTGCGACAGCCCACCAGGCAAGCCACAGCGGACGCTCCACAATGATGTACAGCTGTTTCTCGTTGTCGGCTTCCATACCTTCGCGGGTGGTTGAGCGGACATGAAACACATAGGTACCATATGGCAAATGACTGTAGGTCACGCGGCGGACATCCATCGCTTGTGTCCACTCCTTGTCCACGCCGTCCATCTTGTAGGTATATACAATCTTGTCCGCACCCACATAATCCATCGCAGCATATTCGATAATCAGGCCTGCGTCGTTACGGATCACTATCGTATCCCCTTCCAACTCCTTGTCCTGCGACACCACGCGTGTGATGCGCATAGGTGGGGAGGACAGGGTATGGGTCACGCGTGCCGGATCAAGTGCGCAGTAGCCTTCGTTGTAGCCGAAGAGGATAGTGCCCTTCCTGGTACGGACTGCCTCAGCCTCGGTGAAACAGGCATTGGTCAAGCCGTTCAGCGCGTCATAATAATATAGTTCGTAGGTCTCCAGGTCCAGCTGCGCTATATCGCTCTCGCTGGTGAACCAGAGGCTCCTGCCGTCGCCTGCCATGCTGAGAATGATATCATGATACGTCTCCACATGACGAATCCGGGGTTTGGGTTCCTTGGGGTCCAGCATATTCAATCCTCCGCCGAACGTTCCGATCCAGAGTTTGTTGCGGCTGTAATAGATGGCGCGTACGTCATAACTGGGAATGAGTTTGCTCTCCCGGGTTTCCATATTGATCCGCAATATACCTGTAGTGGTGCCGCACCAGATGATATTGTCCACGATCTCTATGTCGCGTACCTTCATGCCTGCGCCTATTATCTCAGGTTTGCCCCAGAAGTCTGTTTTATCATCCCACTGGATGATATTCACGCCGCCTCCGTAGGTAGCCACGCATAATGTGCCGTCAGCGGCTTCCTCTATATCATACACATCCGGATGACTGGTAGCGACAGTCCGTCCTGTTGCCGTCTCATACAGGCCGCGTCCTTTGGTGCCGTAGAGCATGCCGTGCCGCGTGTCTTTGGCGGTATAGACGCTGCCCTCGGATTTGCGCAGGGGAGTCACTTTCCCCTCCCGTGTCAGGGCGAAAGCGCGCACCTCACCGTTTTCCTTGGGTGAATGGCGCATGTCCACTATCCTGTAGGGCGCAGGTTCCATGTTGATGCAATCGACGCCTCCGTCATACGTGGACACCCACATCAGCCCGTTGCGGTCGATATAGGCGGTATGGATCATGTTGGTGACAGTCGTCAGGGGGTTGACCAATTCGTCTTTCTCGTAGTCGTAATAGCTCCATCCGCCGCCGGTGGGGTTGACCCATGTACGGCCGTTGCTGTCCTCCAGCACAAAGAAATGCTCTCTCAGCCGTCCTGAATAACGGCTGTCCAGGGGAGGCGTGAAGCGTTTCCATTGACCGAAACGATAACGCATGATACCCTGCCGGTCATCCGCCTGCCATATCACGCCGCGCTGGTCCACCTTGGTCCGCTGCCCGCTTTCCTCGATCTTGGTCAAGAGTCCCAAAGGCAGATCATCGTAACGCATTTCGCGGGTCACTTTGCGCGTTTTGTTCAGCATGTAGAAATGACTGTCGTAAGTCATCCACCACAACTGTTCCTCCTCGTCCTCGTATATGAAATCCACACGGTTGTTAACCTGTGCCTCCACACCCTCGTTCATTGCCTTATAGACCTCAAAGGTATAGCCGTCAAAACGGTTCAAGCCATCCCATGTGCCGAACCACATGAAACCCTGCTTGTCCTGCAGGATAGCCATCACGGTGTTCTGACTCATTCCGTCTTTGATGGAATAATGCCGGATGACATAATGCTCATGCGCCGTAGCCGCGAGCATGGTCATGCACATCAGTGCACATGTAACAAGCCTTTTCATAGTATTTCTGTTTTTAATTGCCTTTCTCTGCCAATCGCTCCAGATAGCGGCCGTAAGCCGTTTTCATCTCATGTCCGAGGATAGCCAGCTGCTCCCGGTTGATCCATCCGTTGCGCCACGCTATTTCCTCTATACAGCTGACATAGAAGCCCTGTCGGTTTTGGATAGTGGCAATGAAATTACCCGCCTCCAGCAGGCTGTCGCAGTTGCCCGTGTCGAGCCATGCAAAACCGCGGCTGAACAGTTTGACTTTCAGCGTGCCGTCAGTCAGATAGCTTTTGTTCAGATCGGTAATCTCATATTCGCCGCGTGCGCTGGGTTGGAGTGCAGCAGCTTTGGCGCAGACGCCGGCGTCGTAGAAATACAATCCCGGCACGGCATAATGGCTCTTGGGGTGCTCGGGTTTCTCCTCCAGACTGACCACCTGCAACTCCTTCGTACATTGTACATCGTCCTTTTGTACTTCCTTGAACTCCACCACTCCATAGGCGCGCGGGTCCGCCACCTCATAGCCGAAGATACATGCGCCGCCCCTCCGCTCCACGTCCTCCACCGCCTCCTTGAGCATACGGCTGAAATGCTGGCCGTAGAACATGTTATCGCCCAGAATCAGGCAGCCGGGTCCACCGCCGAGAAACTCCCTTCCCAACACAAACGCCTGCGCCAAGCCGTTGGGCACCAGCTGCACTTTGTATTCCAGCCTCATACCCAGACGGCTGCCGTCGCCCAGCAACTCCTGAAACATAGGCAGGTCCCTGGGGGTGCTGATCACCAGTACCTCGCGGATGCCCGCCATCATCAGTGCCGACAAAGGATAATAAATCATAGGTTTGTCATACACCGGCATGATTTGTTTGCTGATTGCTTTGCTTAACGGATAGAGGCGCGTGGCACTGCCGCCTGCCAGAATTATTCCTTTCATAACCATGTAGAATTTTTGACTTTTAGCCAATCCGGCACAAAAGTACAAAAAAAAAATCACACATGCAAATATATTCGTCAATTTTTACACATTGTATATTTTTTTTCATAAAATATTGCATATATCACAAAAAAGCAGTACCTTTGCAGCCGAAAATGTTAAAATGTTAAAATGTTAAATTATTAAATGGTTAAATGGTTAGATGGTTTTGTTGCCGGTTGATTTTATAAACACTATGCGCCAGCAGATGGGTGCGGAGGCGGAGTTGCTGCTGCAAGCCCTGCAGACAGAGCCTGTGACCTCCATCCGTCTCAATTCCAAGCTGGACGTGCTGACCTTTGATTGCGACACCGGTGAGGTGCCGTGGCATATGGACGGTTACTACCTGAGCGAGCGTCCGCAGTTCACGCTCGATCCCCTTTTCCATGCCGGATGCTATTATGTCCAGGAGGCCAGTTCAATGTTCATCCAGCAGGTTTTGGAGCAGTGGCTTGATCCCTCGTCCATCGTGCTGGACCTGTGTGCGGCGCCCGGCGGCAAATCCACGCTCATCAGCGAATATCTCGGTTCGGAAGGCCTTTTGCTCAGCAATGAGGTGGTGCGTCAGCGCGTTTTTATCCTCAGCGAGAACATCCAGAAATGGGGAAACGGTAACACGGTTGTGACCCATAACACGGCTGCCGAATACGGCGAGCGTTGCGCCAATCTGTTCGATTGTATATTGGTGGACGCCCCCTGTTCGGGCGAGGGTATGTTCCGCAAGGACGAGCAGGCACGCAATGAGTGGAGCCCGGCAGCCGTACGCAAATGCGCCGAGCGCCAGCGGGCTATCCTCATGGATGTGTGGGATGCACTCAAACCCGGGGGATTGATGATCTACTCCACCTGCACGTTCAACACCGAAGAGAACGAGAAAAACGTGGAATGGATGGCAGAGAGTCTCGGGGCGGATGTGTTGCCTGTGGAATATGACAAGTCCTGGGGAATCACCGAGGGCACGACAGGCTACCATTTCTATCCTCACCGCACCAAGGGCGAGGGTCTCTACCTCTGCGCCCTGCGCAAGCATGACGAGGAATACAAACCCTTTGCTCCCTCCCCCTTCAGGGGGTCGGGGGGCTTTACTCCCCCTTCAGGGGGTCGGGGGGCTGGGGGAGAGGCTGGCATTCTTCGCTCGTGGCTGCAGCATCCTGATGAGTGGGCTATCCGCTATACCGACCGTTTTGCCACCGCCTACCCGGTGCGTTACAAAGAGCTGATTGACAGTCTCTCCGCCTCTCTCACCTGTATCTCCACCGGCTTCGGTTTGGGCGAAGAACGCGGGCGGACGATTGCGCCGCAACACAGTCTGAGCATGCTCAAGGATTTCCGCAAAGAGGCTTTTCCCAATGTGGCTCTCACGCGCGAGCAGGCACTGGCTTATCTGCGTACCGAGGCACTCAACCTCACCGGCGTACCGCTTGGTCTGGTGCTGCTCACCTACGAGGGTGTTCCGCTCGGCTTTGCCAAGAATGTAGGTACACGCCAGAACAACCTCTACCCCAATGAGTGGCGCATCCGACACCTGTGAAACACAATTTACTCGCCATGGAAAAACCGTTGATTTCCATAGTAGGCGGAGCGAATGTAGATTTGTCCGCCACCTTGTATGATACTTTTATCGCCGCTGATTCCAATCCCGGTCACGTGGACGTGGGCTACGGCGGTGTAGGCAGAAATATCGCGCATAATCTGGCATTGATGGGATGTCAGGTTCAGTTGCTGACTATTCTGGGCGGAGACTTGTTCGGCGGACTACTGCACGACTATTGCACCGGACAAGGCATTGACCTCCGCCTGAGCGACAAGGTGCAGAACGAACGTTCGGGCGTTTATCTGTGTATCAACAACCATGGAGGCGAGATGATAGCCGCAGTGGCAGATACGGATATTATCCGGCATATCACCCCTGAATGGCTGGACAAACGCAGCGGGTATATCAACCAGTCGGACTATGTGGTAGCGGATACCAATATCAGCGAAGAATCCCTGCGCTATCTGATGGAGACATGCACCGTTCCTCTGCTGGTGGACGGAGTAAGCAGCACCAAAGCCCACCGCGTGGTCAATGCGCTCAGCAAGAGCAAACAGCCCTGTCTCCATACTCTCAAGCTGAACCAGAAAGAGGCGATAGCCGTCACTCAGGCACCATCCTACCCCGAAGCGGCACAACGGCTGCTGGACATGGGAGTAGAGCATGTTTATATCACTCTGAGCGGCGAAGGCGTTTATTGCCGTAATGCTGCCGAAGAATGGCACTTCCCTGTCCTGCCGGGCGAGATAGTCAACACGACCGGAGCCGGTGACGCCTTTCTGGCGGGAGTGGTTTTCGCACACACCAAAGGCATCACCTTCCCGCAGACAGCCCAATACGGACTGATGGCCGCACGCGCAACACTCATGAGCGCCAAAGCCGTCAATCCCGACATCGCAAACATCTTGTTGTAAATTGTAAATAACTTTATGATTGATTTTTCCCTTGAAGTGCAGGAGGCGCTCAGTACGGGCAAACCCGTGGTGGCTCTGGAGTCCACCATCATCAGCCACGGCATGCCTTATCCGCAGAATGTGGAGACGGCGTTGCGGGTGGAGCAGACCATCCGTGACAACGGTGCAGTGCCGGCTACGATAGCCGTCATCGGCGGCTGGTTGAAAGCCGGTTGCACCGCCGGAGAAATCGAGTATCTGGGTAGGAAAGGTCAGGCGGTCACCAAGGCTTCGCGGCGTGACCTGCCGGTGCTTGTCGCCCGCGGCGGAGACGGCGCCACCACCGTCACCACGACGATGATCATTGCCGCCATGGCAGGCATCAAGGTCTTTGCCACCGGCGGTATAGGCGGCGTACACCGCGGCGCACAGCAGACTTTCGATATATCGGCTGACCTGGAAGAGCTGGCTCAGACGCCCGTGATGGTCATCTGCGCGGGAGCCAAGTCCATATTGGATTTAGGCCTTACGCTCGAGTATCTGGAGACCAAAGGTGTGCCGGTGATCGGTTACCGTACCGACGAGCTGCCGGCTTTCTACACGCGCCACAGCGGTTTCCCTGTCGATTACCGGATAGACACACCCGAAGAGCTGGCTGCCGTCTTCCGTGCCAGAGAGGCGTGCGGACTGAAGGGAGGTATACTGGTGACGAATCCTATTCCCGAGGAATACTCCATGCCGGCAGAGGTCATCAATGCGGCAATCGACAGGGCTGTCGCCGAAGCGGACGCCCAAGGCATCCGCGGCAAAGCCTGCACACCCTTCCTGTTGGCGAGGGTCAAAGACCTCACCGGCGGAGACAGCCTCGCGGCGAACATCCAATTGGTGCTCAACAACGCCCGGTTGGCTGCAGAGACCGCCAAAGCGTTGTGTGAATGAAAGAGGTTGCTTTTATGCCGGCGAAACATAAAAAAGACGCTTTCGGGCGTCTTTTTTTGAGGATTCGCCTTGGTTTAACAGTTTAACGGTTTAACGGTTTAACAGTTTAACAGTTTAACGTTCTTCGGGCTTTATCGGGTCATTATCGAACCATTATCGAACCATTATCGAACCATTGTCGAACCAATGTCGAGCCTTGATTTAACAGTTTAACAATTTAACAGTTTCAAACCTTCAAACCCTCAAACCAACGGACTTTAGTCCGTCAAACCTTCAAACATTTGAGAGTCGTCTTCACCTCATCGGGCTCCCATTCCTGATGCATGAGCGCGAAAGCGTCCGTGATGGCTTTCATCTCCCGCCAACGCACAGCATTGCCGCACCCCCTGACAAAAGACGATGCAAAGGTACGGGTTTATTTGTGCTTTCTGAGGAACAGGCTGTGCCTAATCTGTGCCTTTTTGTGCCTAAATGCAGAATTGTGTGCTTTGGGTGGATTTCAGACAAAAAAAAGGTGTGCCAAAACCGGCACACCCACTCTGTTTCATTCGTCCAAAATGCCCCAAAATGATTCAAAAAAAGAATTTTTGGGTTAATTTTTGTTTTTTTGGACCTATAAAATAATTATAATCTATTTTTGACACACCCTCTTTTCGGTTTCAACGGGAGGTAAGTTGAATGGAGAATTTGTGTATTGAAACCGGTGAGTTTTATAGGGATTATCGGACTTGCTGACCGGTGATGGTATAGGTCTTGTCGTCCCGTAAAATGAGAATTTGGCCGTTGTGAACCACCTTGGTGCATTGTACACCATCGTTAGTGTCCATATGTATATCCTCTATTCCTGTCTGCGTATCCGGCAATGCCTGTGTATAGTAGAAATCACGCCAAATGGCAGCATTCTTGTACAAATCTAACGAACTTTCCAAGACATAGAGCACGCACTCAAACTTGTCTATACCGTCAAAAGCCGTACTGAGCACGTTAGTTGGTGTAGGGCGATAATTGTAGATTGCAGTGATGTTCTCGCAGTTGTAAAACGCGTAGTCGTTGATTTTCTTAACATCCTTGCCAAGAACAAGTGTCTGCAAGGTAGTACAATAAGCAAACGCACTTGCTCCAACCGATGTAACACTGTCGCCAAACACCACTTTCTGCATAGCTGAGCGTGCCTCTACACCACATTGCATGTTATCGTTAAACGCACCTTCTCCGCTAATGGTCAGTACTTTCTCTTCCGGATCATATGTCCATGTAAGAGCCAGATCTGTTCCGCAAGTGCCGGTTCTATCAGCAGTGAACTCTGCCGTAAAAGTAGTGTCTTGCGTTACATCAATTACTCGTGGATTATCAGTAATACCATCAGACCATTGAGTAAAACTATATCCTTGGTAAGGGATTGCAGTTAGCGTAGTATTATCACAAGCGGATTGTAACAGATTTACATATCCGGCGGAATTATTATTGACGTTAACTTCTATCTGGTAGTTATCGCTAACATCTGGATATTTAATAGATTCGGCATATGAAGCCCAGTTCTCTTTATAGATATCCAATGTTCCGCAAGGCACATATATGGTCAATACATCAAACCCCCATTCAAACGGTGCTTCGCCAAGTTCTGCCGGGGTTTCAGATAGAAATGTTAATGTAACCCCCATCACATAGCGGAATGCATAATCGCCGATATAAGTCACATTTTCTCCCACTTCAACAGATGATACCTCTGTCTCTCTAAAAGCACCTCCATCTATTCGGGTTACATTATAGATTTTGTTGTTATAGGTTATTGAAGACGGAATAATAATATCTCCGGAATACAGGTAAACATTATCCTTTTCGTCCCAATATTTATCTGCTTCGGGATTGCGAATGACTGTTGCTGTCAAGTCGCCATCATATACATTATAATAAATATTATCGACAGAAATAGTAATAGGCATCATATCAATGGAGTTGATGGACTCAAACTCAGACCATACATTTGCATTCTGATACAATTCCACACTGTTTGCCGGAACATACAAAGCAACATATTGCTGATAGTTGCTGAAAGCATTGATGTCACAAGCAGGAGGAATCGGCGCAGAGCAGATGATTTTGGACAAATTCCATCCGGCAAATGCTTTAGCACCGATACTATCAATCTGATACGATTGATTCTTATAAGATACTTCTGCGGGAATAATCAATCCATCCGGATAGTAATCAGTCTGCGGGGAAATTATAGTAGCATCGGAGTTGGAATCGCTTAGTATGTATGAAATACTATCAATGGTAACAACATGCGAAGGCCATTTGTCAATAGGAAGTATATATTTGAAATTACTCCAAGTAGAAGCTGATTTATATAATTCTATGCTTGAGGCGGGAACATACAAAGATTTATTGTATATCTCGTTGTAATCCTCAGAATCATCCAAAGTAGTAAAACCAAATGCTTCGGAATAGCAAGTAGGGGGATTATTGGCGGCACATGATATATAATTGCAGTTCTCAGGGAGAGCCCAGGAATTGATTGTATTCAGATTGCTTCCTAAAGAAATCATTGTGATGTCTTTACAACCATAAAAGGCATAGCTTCTGATGGTGGTAACATCATTCGGTATAATCAGATGCGAGATTTTTTCTCCGTTAACATATAGGCGAGCATTCTCCATGTTCAATGGGTTATTCTCCCACCCGTCGAAATAGATATTACACCATGCACTCAAATCGGCAACATGTACTTCGCTCAAGTTATTGCAATTATAAAATGCATCCATCCGAATAGTATTGATAGTGGAAGGAATCGTAACAGAGATTAAATTTTGGCAGCCTCTAAAGGATTCTGTGGAGATACAAGTTACTCCTTCGCCTAACTGAATGTGGGCGATATTATCCTTATATGATGCCCACGGAAAGCCATCTCCATGATCGTATTGGTCATCATACATTTCACCTGAGCCGGTGATGATCAGCGTACTGTCCTCTGCACTGAAAGCCCATTGTAGATTCTGTCCATAAGAGTTAGAATTATAATCCCAACTTCCGCAATAGCCGTTATAGCCCGGCACAAACTCGGCTGTAAATGTTGTGTCTTGGGTCAACTCGACTGAACGGGGGTTATCGCTGATACCATCTGACCATTGCTTGAAACAATAGCCGTCATTAGGAACAGCAGTAATGGTCACTCCTCCGCAAGAATAAGCAGAAGAAGTTACAGTTCCGGCATCTTCAATATTTCGAGCAACATTTATAGCGTAAGGTGATTCTTCTGTAATATTTTGGATCCGCTCTGCATAATTGCTCCACATCCAGCCGGTTTTGTATTGTTCCAATGTACCACAAGGCACATATATAGGGCAGTCGTTAGTATAGTTGAATACACTTTCGCCCTTCAGGTCTGCAAGCGACTCATTTGTAACCGTAATAGATGTCAAATTATAGTTATAAGCAAAAGCATCGTCGCCAATAAAATCGACACTATTTCCGATTACAATTGTCTCAAGGCTATAGCACATATAGAACGCTGCATTTTGAATCTCTATAACGCTATTAGGAATAACAACAGAGGTCAAACCGGTGCAATATGAAAAAGCATCGTAACCTATAGTTTCAACCGATTCTGGTATAGTAATTTCCAATAGGTTACTACAATATCTGAAAGCATAACCGCCAATATAAGTGACACTATTGGGAATCTCAACACTGGTGAGTTCTGTGCAATTATCAAACGCAGCAGTTCCGATTGTAGTAACGTCAAACTCTATGTCTCTATAAGTTATTACTGATGGTATAACTATCGTGCCTGCATAACTATCTGATTGAGAAGATATGACTTGCGCTGTATGATATACAAAATCTACATCGTACCAAAGGCCATCAATTTCTTTATGATATGCCACTTGCACAGGAGAGAAAGTTTTGGTGGCTATCTCACTTTTTTTATCTCCTTGGATTGCAATTGCTTTTACGGTTGTAGTTTCAGTCAAAACAAAAGGAGCAGTATAAATAGCGGAAGCTGTAGTCGGGTCATCGCCATTAAGCGTATAATATATGTCAGCATCTTCAACTGCGCAAGTCAGCGAGACCTCAACTTCTAATTCGAATTCCTCTTCTGTAGGAGTGAATGTTGGCTTGGGTAATTCATTACTTTTCATAGTAGTAACCATAATCTCAGAGATGCGTCTGTGTCCACTGGTGCCACCGATAGTGAAAGTTACTGAGTTAGCGGATCCCGTCCAAGTGTTTGTGTCAAAACCTTCAGGTGATGTAGTAATAGCATTGCTCCCTTCACCGGAGGCAAACGTTAGTGCAATGGATGTAATATTGTCAGTAGAGGAAATAGTGAACGTGTTTCCTCCGTAGCAACGTATAGCACTACCTGTATCGTAATACTTTGGGGCAATATTTGAACTATTAGAGCCCTTCTCGAAAGTTATGGAGAAATTGTCTCCATTGTACGAAGAAATCTCCTGACCACTTGCGTAACCTTGCTCAGCGAAATTAACCTGCTCTTCCGTAGCGCGTAAAGCACCTACGCTTGCCACTATGGCAAGCAAGAGTGTAAAGAATTTTTTCTTCATAATTGTTAGAATTTTTAAGTTGTTTATAAATAGTTGTTATTTAGTGATTATATATATACAAAGAAAGCGCGAACATTATTCACGCTTATTCCTAAATCTGAGGTTCTGGTAAGACCTTCCAACAAGAATAAACAATAACGTCCACGCCCGATATGTTTAACCCTCCCACCCACATACGGGCGAGGACTGAATATAACATATCCACGAGAACGCTTATTGCACTATCTCTTGTTTTGGGTTGGAGAAATTTACCAGATTTCAGATTTCCAAAACAAGCGTCAATAAACGCCTTTTATTATGTCACCGCTTTTTTACGCTGTCGGTGCCAGCAGTCAGAGTTTAACGTCCGTGAGAGGGACGAGGGGTTATATATTTTCTAAATCAAAATATAATAAGCGTGTTGGTGAGTTTTCGTCCTCTTTTGAAAGGGGCACAAAGCCTTGTTTGTAGTAAAAAGGTAAAGCGTCGAAGTAAGCATCAACTGTTATGAAGCGACACCCCGCTTTGTTGTCCGACTGATAAGACGCCACAATCATATTCACCATCATAGTGCCTATACCCTCACCATGATATTTACGATCGGTTGCTAAACGACATATCTTGAGTGCGGGATAGCTCTTGAACATTTTTCCTTTGGAAAAGAACTGCTTGCGAAATCTATTGTATGCGGAGTTAGACGGAAAATCGGTTAGCGAGATACGATCATGGGCAAGGCTAAAGTAGCCGATGGTATCTTTGGTCTCCTTGTCTTCTAGAACGTAAGTCGTTGCTAAACGAACCTTAAAATATAGCAAAGCATCACCGTAAATGAAGTCATTCAAGTCTTCATCTCCACAATCAAACTGCGTAACGACATCATTTTCACCGAGTCGGCGCAAAACTATGTTTTCTTTATTCATTCCGGTTAATTATTAAAAAGCACAATTTACGCAACGAGAACGCAAGAACTCGTAATCACTCAACATGCGAGCTTTTTGCTCCGCAGAGATAGTCTTGGGATTGAGCATTTGCATTTCAAAGCGGCGTGCTTCCTCACCGAAAAGGATCGGAGTTTCTCTAATTGGGCGTGCCATAGTTGTGCTGTTTTTAAGTTATCTTTGCAATATCTGGCTGCAAAGGTACAAAAAAAAAATGACACTCGCAAATTTGAGTGCCATTTTTTTTGATTTCTAAGCCACAGAGGGGCACGATTGTTTCCGATAGCTCAGCGGACGCGTTCGCAGTAGGAGCCGTCGCGTGTGTCCACGCGTACGATTTCGCCCTCGTTGATGAAGAGCGGCACGCGTATCTCTGCGCCTGTCTCCAGGGTAGCGGGTTTGAGGGTGTTGGTAGCGGTATCGCCCTTAAGTCCGGGTTCGGTATAGGTGATAGCCAACTCAACCTTGGTGGGCAGTTCGGCGAAGAGGATGGTGTCGGTGGAAGCGTCGGAAACGACCTCGCAGGTCATACCTTCCTTGAGGAAGTCCACGCCGGTGATGAGGTCGTGTGCGACAGGCACTTGCTCGAAGGTCTCGTTGTTCATGAAGATGTAATCCGAACCTTCCTTGTAGAGGAACTGATAGGGGCGTCGTTCCACGCGAACATCCTCGAGTTTCTCGCCGATATTGAAGCGTCGCTCCAATACGCGTCCGTCCACTACGTCTTTGAATTTAACACGCATAATCGTGTTGCCCTTGCCCGGCTTAACGTGCAGGAACTCGATTACGAAATACAGACGGCCGTCCATGCGGATACAAACGCCGTTTTTGATGTCTTGTGAGTTAATCATAAAATCATTTACTATTTAATCATTTACTATTTTGTCATTTTTCGGCACAAAATTACAAATTTTCTTGCATATACGCAAATTTTTCACTAATTTTGTAGCGTGAAACTATCAAATCTATGGAAGCACTGCGTGATTTTTTCGGGCCATTTGATATTTGGCAGGTGTTGTCGTCGTTCATTTTCCTGATAGCCATCATCGATCCTTTCGGCAATATACCTGTTACCATTTCAATGGAGAAGAAGGGAGTGAAGATATATCCCGGCCGTGTATGTATCGCCTCTCTGATTATATTGTTGTCGTTTCTTTTTCTGGGGGAATGGATACTGAAACTTTTCGGAGTACAGATTGAGTATTTCGCTATAGCGGGAGGCTTTGTGATATTTTTGATGGCGCTGGAGATGATTCTGGATGTCACTATTTTCCAGAACGACAAACTGGAGGATGAGGTGTCAGGGGGAGGCTCTATCGTGCCGCTGGCTTTTCCCATGTATGCGGGTCCGGGTGCCTTCACAGCCCTGCTGGCCATCACAGCCGAATATAACATCGGCAACCTGTGTATATCGCTGCTGCTGTGCATGACTGTGCTTTATTTGGTATTGATTGGCACCCACTGGCTGACCAAATACTTAGGTCGTACGGCGCTGTATATCATCCGCAAGTTCTTCGGCATCATCGTGCTGGCTATTGCGTGCAAACTGATGTTCGGGAATCTGGCGGCAGTATTTTGATAGTTGATAGTTGATAGTTCTTATCTCGCTTTGCTCGAACGATTATTTTCGACAAGCGAAAATCTTGATAGTTGATAGTTCCGATATTAACGATATTGCCCCACTACTATCCACTAAAAAAGTAACAAAAACCCTCAAACCCTTGGCTCCCCAGCCCCCCATCCCCCTGAAGGGGGAGATAAATTGTAAATTGTAAATAATTAAATGGTAAATGGTTTTATGAAATCATTTCATGACATGACTATTGCGTTGGCAAGCGACCACGCAGGTTTTGCTTTAAAACAGAAAGTGCAGTTGTTTCTGGAGGACAACGGTGCACGTGTAAAGGATTTCGGTTGCTACTCGGAGGAGAGTTGCGACTATCCGGACTATGCCCATATATTGGCAGAGGCGGTGGAGAAAGGAGGGTACGAGTTCGGTATTGTCATCTGCTATTCAGGCAACGGCATCACGATGACTGCCAACAAGCACCAAGGAGTCCGCGCGGCGTTGTGCTGGGAGCCCAAGTTGGCTGAGTTGGCACGTGCGCACAACAACGCCAACGTACTTGGTCTGCCGGCTAATTTCATTTCTGCTCCGAAGGCGCTGGATATCGTGCGTACGTTCTTCCAAACGGATTTCGAAGGCGGTCGTCATGAGCGTCGCGTGGAGAAAATCGCGCTTCACTAATGCACTGCGGTGCTATGCCGGCTACGCACTGAGCCTGTTCGGCCGCGTGCGTGTCTCGCATGGTCCGGTGTTCGTCAGCGTAGAGCCTGCATCCGTCTGCCAGCTCCATTGCCCCGAGTGCCCGGTTGCGTTCGCCAAGGAGATGGATGAAAATCAGAGATTTTCGGGAACCCCGTACATGAGCATGGAGGTATGGCAGCGGACATTGGCGGAGATCAGCCCTTACGCGTTTACGGTACAATTCTATTTCCAAGGTGAGCCACTGCTGAACCAGGCGCTGCCCGAGATGATTCGTCAGGCGCATGCCGAAGGACTATACACGATTGTCTCCACGAATGCCCAGTCCATGACCCCCGCGTGGGCGGAAGCCCTGGTAGGGGCAGGTCTCAGCCGCATCATCGTCTCGATGGACGGACTGACTCAGGAGACGTACAGTGCCTACCGCATCGGCGGAAGCCTGCAGCAATGTATGGATGCATTGCGATACCTGCGCGCCGCCAAGGAGCGGGTGAACGCCCGCATAACGATTGAGCTGCAATGTCTGCGTCTGCGCACCAACGAACAGGAATGGGCTGAACTCAAGCGCATGTACCATCGACTGGGAGCCGACAGGCTGACCCTCAAGACAGCACAACTGTACAACTACGCCGACGGTCATCCGCTGATGCCGGCCAACGAGCGCTATAGCCGGTATAGAAAAGGCAGCGACGGACACTACCACCGCAAGCCGCGGCGCAAGAGTTGCCTGCGTGTATGGAGCGGATGCGTCATCACCACAGAGGGAGACGTACTGCCCTGCTGCTACGACAAAGCGCACGCACACGCGTACGGAAACATAATGAACACACACATACGCGGTCTCTTTGCCAACGACACGGCATTGGCTTTCCGGCGCCAAGCATGGCAAGAACAACCGGCTATCTGCCGCGAATGCTGGAAATAGACACTACAACCCTATTTTCATAACAGTGAATATACTTGCTACCATATTTCTTTCCATATCCCTTCTGACGGGCAATCCCATCACCGGCCAGGCGAACATGTCCGTGCTGGTGCAGAACCTCTCTACGGGTGAGGTGATTGACGAATACCGTTCCGGCTACGTAGTCCCGCCAGCCTCGGTCATGAAACTGCTGACCACCGGTGCCGCCCTGCAACTGCTGGGCGAGGACTACCGGTTCCCTACTACGATTGAGCACACAGGCACCGTTACGGACGGCGTGCTGCATGGTGACCTGTTTATCCGCGGATGTTGCGACCCAGGCCTCGGCACCAAAGGCAAGCAGGCTTTTCTCTACCAATGGATCAAAGCCCTCAAGGCATACGGCATCCGCAGGATTGACGGCGCGGTCATCGCCGACATGACCATGCTGGACGGCGAGGCACAGAACCCCAACTGGCTCTGCGAGGATGCCGGCAACTACTATGCCCCGGGTATCTTCGCCCTCAATTACTACGACAACACCATGAATATCGTGCTCCGCAGCGGCCCCGTGGGTACTCCAGCGGTGGTGATGAACACCGAGCCGCAGGTGGAGGATATCCGTTTCATCAACCATATCCGCTGTACCTCCATCACGTACGACGGTGCCTTTGTCAGCGGTCTGCCCTACAGCCACGAGCGATACCTGACAGGCTGCGTGCCCAGCAACCTCGGCACGTTCGGCGTCAAAGGTGACCTGCCCAACCCGGGTCTGCTGCTGGCACGCCATTTCACTATGCGCCTGCGTGAACAGGGTATCGAGGTCAGCCGCGAAGCCGGCTACATAGCCGACTACAACCCGCTCACGCCGCCGCGCACCGTTGTCTATACCCATTACTCCGCACCGTTGAGCGAACTCATCCGCGAGACGAACGTCCATAGCAACAACCTCTACGCCGAAGCACTCTTCCGCTATCTGGGCACCCAATACGGTATTCCCGGCACGATTCACAACAGCCAGGAAATGCTCCGCGACTATTGGCGCCGTCGCGGCATCAACATGCAGAACGCCATCATCAAAGACGGCTGCGGTCTGGCGCCGCAGGATGCCGTCAGCGCCAGGACTTTTGTGCAGCTGCTGACATACATGGCGCACAGCCGGTATGCCGAAGCGTGGTTCAGTTCACTACCCGTCAGCGGCGAAAGCGGTACACTCAAGAGCCTCTGCGCAGGCACCGAGCTGCAAGGACGTATCCATGCCAAAAGCGGTACGATTGCCGGCACCAAGAATTTCGCAGGCTATATCGACCTGCCTGACGGCGACAGGTGGGTGTTTGCCGTACTGGTGAATAGTGCCCCGGGCAAAGCGAAAAATATCCAGTACGTGATCCAGCAATACCTGCTGGACCTATACCGCACACATTGGTAGCCATGTATGTAGCTGAGACCCATAGCACCAACACCCTTCTCAGGGAAATGATAGCAGCCGGCACATGGCCGCAAGACGAGCTTTTCCTGCGCGCCGGTTATCAGACTGCAGGACGCGGACAAACCGGCAACGGCTGGGAAAGCGAGGCGGACAAGAACCTGCTGTGCTCCATACCCTTGCCGCCAAGCGGGAATCTGTTCGACCTCAATATGATGGTGAGTGTGGCGGTACACAGGCTGGTTTGTTGCGTGTACGGCTTGATTGCCGACGAAGAAGAGGTAACCATCAAATGGCCGAACGACATCTATTTCAAAGATAAGAAGATGGCGGGCATTCTGATTGAAAACGCTATTGTGGGGAATGAGGTGACCTGTTCGATAGCCGGAATAGGTGTCAATATCAATCAGACAATCTGGAAGAGTGATGCACCCAACCCTGTTTCATGGGCACAGATAAGCGGAGAAGAGTATGAACCGGATGCAGTGATGAATGTGCTGCTGGAGCAGATACATGAGGTGCTCAAGATGCCGATAGAAGAAGTCCGGCACTATTACCGTGCACACCTCTATCGCCGCGAGGGCTATTGGCCGTTTGTGGAACGCAAGGTGAGTGTCTCGCCTACGATGAACGCCGCCACACAAACCCAGGGACAGTTCCTGGCACGCATCACAGACATCCTGCCTACAGGCGAAATCGTCCTGCAAACCCGAGACGGAGTAGAGAAACAATACCACTTCAAGCAAATACGCTACGTTTTATAAATTCGTAATTCGTAATTCTTAATTTCTAATTCGTAATTCGTAATTTTTAATTCTTAATTCATAATCATATGCAGAGCATCATCATCACCGGCGGTGCCGGATTCATCGGCAGCCATGTAGTCCGCTTGTTTGTGAACAAGTACCCCGACTACCGCATCATCAACGTGGACAAGCTCACCTATGCCGGCAACCTCGCCAACCTCCGTGATATAGAGGAGAAAACTAACTACCGCTTTGTGCGTGCCGACATATGCGATTTCGACACTGTCTATGCCCTCATGCAGGAGGAGCATGTCACCGGTATCATCCATCTGGCGGCGGAGAGCCACGTGGACCGTTCCATCAAGGACCCGTTCACCTTTGCCCGCACCAACGTGCTGGGCACACTCTCGATGCTGCAGGCTGCCAAACTCTATTGGGAGTCGCTGCCGGAGAAGTTTGAGGGCAAGCGTTTCTATCATATCTCTACCGACGAGGTCTATGGTGCGCTCCAGCTAACCCACCCAGAGGGTATCAAGCCGCCGTTCACTACCAAAGCGTCGTCCTCCGAGCACCACCTGGCGTACGGCGAGGATTTCTTCTACGAGACCACCAAATACAATCCTCACTCGCCCTACTCTGCCTCCAAAGCGTCGTCCGACCATTTTGTGCGTGCTTTTCACGACACCTACGGCTTGCCTACTATCGTGACTAACTGCTCCAACAACTACGGTCCCTACCAGTTCCCCGAGAAACTGATTCCCCTTTTCATCAATAATATACGCCACCGCAAGCCGCTTCCTGTCTATGGCAAGGGCGAGAACGTGCGCGACTGGCTCTACGTGGAGGATCATGCACGCGCCATCGACCTCATTTTCCATAAGGGCACCATCGCAGAGACCTATAACATCGGCGGGTTCAACGAGTGGAAGAATATTGACATCATCAAGACTGTCATTAAGACCGTTGACCGCCTGCTCGGCCGTCCTGAAGGAGCCGACCTCGACCTCATCACTTTTGTCACCGACCGTGCCGGACACGACATGCGTTACGCCATCGACTCCACCAAACTGCAAAAAGAACTTGGCTGGGAACCCTCCCTGCAGTTTGAGGAAGGTATCGAGCGCACCGTCCGCTGGTATCTCGATAATCAGCCTTGGCTCGACCACATCACCTCCGGCGACTACGAGAAGTACTACGAAGAGATGTACAAAGGCCGGTAACACAAAAAACGTCCGCTGACTGCGGACGCTTTTTGTGAACGGGTGTGCGGCTGTATCAAGCCTCGGTCTCCTCTGCGGGAGCTTCACCCTTAGCCTCTGCTTCAGCGGCAGCAGCCTCTTGGGCGGCCTCCTGGGCAGCGGCAGCCAACTCGGCAGCAGCGGCAGCGCGCTTCTCAGCGATAGCAGCGGCTTTAGCCTTGTTGGTCTCAACCTCCTGAGCGAGCAGCGCTTTGGCAGCAGCAGCTTTCTTGTCAGCCTCAGCCTGGCTGATTTTGCCGGCTTTGGCATCCTTCTGTGCTTTCCAAGCGTCGAAACGACGCTGAGCCTCCTCCTGGCTGAACGCACCCTTGGCTACTCCTCCATTGAGGTGCTTCATGAGCAGTACACCTTCATTCGAAAGGATAGTGCGGACAGTGTCGGTAGGCTGAGCACCTACGTTTACCCAATACAATGCACGCTCGAAATCGAGAATGACTGCAGCAGGGTTGGTGTTGGGGTTGAACGAGCCGATACGCTCGATGTACTTGCCGTCACGCGGCGAGCGGCTGTCTGCTACTACAATGTGGTAGAAAGCGTAGTCTTTGTGACCATGACG
>FLNW01000384.1_pt1 | contig 49348 bp, 30 predicted proteins | sample 1140371 | NCBI WGS metagenome assembly FLNW01 (sample SAMEA3878170, study PRJEB12797) | bioreactor metagenome | biome: Moose rumen | place: Sweden | collected 2011-10
GGGCGTCCCGCGACTATTACTGTTGCTGGCGTACACATTGCAAGCATTAAAGTTCAGATTACGAGAGTAAGGGTTCTGTCCATCGTCAGCAGATGAAGACCACAAATTACCGTAGTTGCCCATATTATACACGTAACCATCTTCGAGACTACGGTTACCTGCGAATGGTAAATTGAAGGCGTTCCTGAAATTCGTACTAAATGTCGAATTATTTATATAATGCCCATAATTACTTCCATTCAATGTTCACTCCGTATTAAGTGAATAGTACATTTGAAGTAAATCATCAAATTCTTTTTGTGATGGTACATGATATCATGCTGGACATGGTCCCTGTCTTTTATAATCTTCCGATGAATCTCACCATCAATTATTATAATCATTTGCTCATCACCATAAATCATGATTATATGGGCTATCCCATCATCAGTCATTATCCCAATCTGGGTCCATGATAAACCCAGAACTTACATATGGATTATTCCATGCATTACTTGATGTATTTGCAAATGTAGTACTTGTCTCTACTTCTCAATTATTTGGGAATCAGTAGTTATTTCACCATTGAAAGTGATATCCATAACTATTTGTACTATTAATATCTGTAGATGTTGCTCATAAGTTTCTATCCAACATTGTAATAGAGTTCGTACCATCTGTGAGTGTTATAGTTCAAATATTTTCGAAAACATTTCAATTTGTGTCTGTATAGGTAATGTTTCATGGAGTTTTGGTAACTCAAACCATTCAAGGTTCCGCTTCTTCTACTTCATCATCTCATTCAACTTCAAATACAGGATAAATTGTGGATGTCTTGGCCTCATGATCAACTATAAAATTTTTTTCATTAAAATGTACACTTGTAGCTATTTTACCATTCTTATATTTCAGAATTAATTCCTCTGAATTTGGATACTTTGAATATCATTTGAACTTATATCCATCCTTGGTAGGTATAGGTAATGAATCTTGTCACTGTAATGTAGTTCCCGTAGCATTCAGTACTTTTCCATATATTACATCCAATTCGTTTGGAGATACACTACACTCATTATCGTCTATATATAATTTATACTGTAATGAAATTTCCACCTCTTCACAATTTCACCCCTCATCCATAGATGATCATGGAGGACAGCTCCATCTAGCATACATATGTATCGGTGTTGTATCTGTACTGATTGTATATTCATCTCATCATTCTCACAAAAGGTTTCATCCACTCTCTGATGAATACCATCAGTCAAATATATATTCATCTGATTCTGGATCTGGTAAAGTTACAGTATCTCCATAGGTATTATTTGGAATATTAGAGTTTCATCATACTGAATCATGCAGAACTATAGTTATCTTTTTCACATCAAAAACTGGATAGATTGTAGATGTTTTATTATCATGATCTATATCAAAATTTCAGTCATTAAACGTTATATTTGGCGATACCTTTCCACTCTTTAATTTTAGTAGCAATGTGGTAGATCATTCTTCCCTTGCATATCATTTAAATGTATATCCTATCTTAGTTGGGATTGGTAATGTATTTTGACCAGCCAATGTAGTTCAGTCAGCATTCAGCGCTTTTCCATAGATTACTGTAAACGTATTTTCACTAATTTTACAGTCTGTATCATCTATATTTAGCTGATATTCTTGAGGTGTTGAATTATATTTGAGTAGCACATTTCATGTAAATCATGCTCATATATGCATATCAGTTATAGTATCCGTGATATTCAGCCATGTTCCACTTGAATTCTCTATATCCACATCCCATCAGTTAAATGTATATCCATCTCTAATATTTGTATATAATGTGATATCTTCTCATGGTACATACGATACTACATTAGATTCCGGAATATTACCATCTTCATCACGAAGATTCCCTGCTGATGTATTATATGTTATATTATATGTTATAGTATTACCTTCATATATTATAGTATTGTCTTCAACATCAGCACCCCTAGTTACTGATTTAGTACTTCTTACTGGTATAACATCCATATCCACTCCTGTATTGTCTTCAACATCAGCACTCTCAGTTTCTTGTTCTTCTACTACATCTGTACTTTCTACTACATCTGTACTTTCTACTACATCTGTATAGTCTACATCTTCTCCCTCAAGTATATCTCATCATACATGACTATCACTACTTGTCTCCTCATCTACATCCCCTCATACTATGGTCTCAATAACTGAATCTAATACCATTCATCCTTCTTCTGCATAACTTGGATTCAAATTTGTAATAAAAAATAAAGCTAGCGCATAAACTCAAAATACAATAAACATTGTGTGCTTCATTTTTTGCTTGTGTTTAATTACCCTTTTCATCTGTATTTGTATTAAAAGATATAAAATCATATACACATATTATATATAATTTTTTTATTCTGTCAAATTTTGCAAAACTTATTTTTTGAGAAAAGAAAGAAACAAAATATTTCCCTTTTTATTACTTATCTTTATTACAAATAAACACGAATACTTAATCAAGAAATGATGAAGCAAAACTGGAAATTTCCCTAACATTATTCTCTCATATTTGATGTAGGAATCTACGAATCAATTTATAATTCTTATCATGCATCATTAATCATAAGAATGAATCTAAAGACTCACGAGATGGATAATTATTTGTCTCTTTTAGTTTGTTTCTAAAATTCATAATACTTCTCCTACCGCGATGAATACAATAAGGATAAATCTTTGATCATAAAAATTCTACTCAATGAGAAATAGGTTGTAAATAGACTTTATGAGGATGTAATTTCAAATGCAGTTCTTCTGACAAATAACTACCTATTATCTGGATTAATGACTTTAAATATTCTTTATCATGATGCATTAATATAAAATCATCAACGTATCTTCAATAATACTTTATTCATAATTTCTCTTTTACATAATGATCAAAAGAATTTAAATAAATATTAGAAAATAGCTGACTTGTTAAGTTTCATATTGGTAATCCACAATTTGGAGCAGAATAAAAAAGAGATTTATTACGTGGCAATCATTTATAATCACTACTTTTTCAATGAAATATTCCATTCTTCGTCGGGTCATTATAAATGATATCATGCACAGCTCTTATCAAATATTCTGGATATCTACTTGAAATAATAAATTTACCATTTGGAAAGATTTTGTCATTTCATTTTCATGGGAAGTCAGGCCACTCCTTAAAGAATTTATTCAATTTTTCTCGGAGAATATCCCTATTTATTGACATAAAATATCAATGTATATCCATTTTCAGAATCCATGCTTCTTGCGTATAGTTATTGCTTACAGCACGCATAAATTTATAAATCCTTTGAATTCAGAAACTTGTTCATTTTCATTTACGACATGAATAACTATCATAAATAAATTGTTTTTCCCAATATGGAGATATTAGTTCAAAAATCAAATGATGAACAATTCTGTCGCGAAAATTTCATGCGAATATTTCGCGCTTTACTGGATATTGTTGTATAAAATATATACTTGGAGATACCACGTATTTTCAGTTATATAAATCATCACATAACTGAGTTAGATTATCTTCAAGATGCATTTCAAATTCAATTTGACTTCTTTTATGCCTTTTATGCCTACGCGCATACAAATAACAAATGAACAAATAATTTAAAAGCTGATCTTTATCCATGATTATTTGCTTTATTGTTACAAAAATTTAATCGTCAATTAATCTGTTTTGAAATACTAATAATTGACTCTAATTGCTGTATATAGTTATTATTCGATAAAATATTAATTTCTTTACAGACCCTTCGATAAAGTTTTAATAACTCCATCTGTTTTCTAGCATTCTCTATATGTAAACTCTTTTCTGAGATATCTCATATCATTGTTGCTAAAGAAATCTCACTCAAAGATTCTGCTACAAATTTTTGTAAATATTCTCAAAAAGTATACTTATATTCTCTTGGAAAAGAATGTATTGTATTGCAAATTCTTATTAATAATTCAAAACAATTTTGATATACCGGCAAGCAATCATACTGAGTTTTCATAATCATATAATAATAAATAACTAAAAATCGTGGGGAATTATTGAAAACAACGCACAGACTGGGCGTTACCGCGATTATTATTGTTGTTGGCGTTCACATTGTTGGCATTAAAGTTCAGATTACGAGAGTTAGGGTTCTGTCCATCGTTAGCAGATGAAGACCACAAATTACCGTTGTTGCCCATATTATACACGTAACCATCTTCGAGATTACGGTTACCTGCGAACTTTTTAGTGATGACTCCTTAACGATTAACTATCCCTAATTAACCAATAAAAATACTATCATCAATTTTGATAGTGCATCACGTAATTCCCCACTGGAATTTTATTTCCCACACTTCAACATCTCTACAATATTGGATTCTGGGGAAGTAAAACATCATCTATTTGTCATGTTTTATCCTCTGGCAACTCTGGAGGTAAAAATTGTTCATCAACTTGATTATTTAATTCTAAACTAATTGGTGATATTATACGTGTAGTTGTCTCGTATTTTTGTACTAAGTTTCTTAAATCATCCAATAAAGAAATATAAACTTGTACAGGGACAGAAATAGATAATGATTTTTTTCATAAGTGATATTGTAGCACAACGGGTCATGTTTCTAATATTTGTAATACAACATAAGAATAATCAGCATGTTTTAGTAATCAGAAATGTTTTTCTCATCAATTTATAGGGAATCAAACAGTTTTCATTCAACTTTGCACAGAAACTTGGAATCACAACAATAAAGAACAAATTTCTGCATCCGAATCGAATGTTTTATAAAATCATCAGATTGCAAAAAATATTAATCTGTCTTTTCGTTTAGAATCCACTTTATAGTGGTTTCGATAGGTTTGTTCCTTCATTTGTATATATAATAATATAAAAACTCATTATGCAAAACAAGTATTGTTTATCAATAATAAATTCCCTTATTCGCTGACATATTTAATCCTATTATGCCTCTTTATAAATTCCATATATTTTGAAAAAGTCACCTAATACAAGGTGACTTTAATATTACTCTAATTTCTAATTATTTTCCATAACTTGCTTCACTTCATAGAGCTTCTTCAATTCTCATTAATTGATTATACTTACAGATTCTATCTGTTCTACTTGCAGATCCTGTTTTAATGAACCCTGAATTCATAGCTACAGCCAAATCTGCAATAAATGTATCTTCAGTCTCTCCAGATCTGTGAGAAACGATGGCTTTCATATTATGTTCATGAGCTAAATTGATAGCATCAATAGTTTCAGAAACTGATCAAATTTGATTTAATTTAATTAGAATACTATTTGCAATTCCTTTATCGATTCACATTTGTAACCTTTCAATATTTGTAACAAACAAATCATCTCAAACTAACATAATTTTATCTCCTAATACATCTGTTAATTTCTTCCATCAGTCAAAATCATCTTCTGCCATTCAATCTTCAATAGAGATAATTGGATATTTGTTACACCAATCAGTAAACAGAGTAACTAAACCATCTTGATCCATTACTTTTCACTCTCCTGCTAAATCATATTTTCAGTCTTTATAGAATTCTGAAGCAGCAACATCAAGAGCTAATTGAACCTTTCAAGTATGACCTGCCTTTTCTATAGCTTCAACGATTACTTGTAAGGCTTCTTCATTACTTCCCAAATTAGGAGCAAACCCTCATTCATCTCAAACTGAAGTAGCCAATCATCTAGCTTTAAGAATAGCCTTTAAATTATGAAATACTTCAGCTCACATTCTTAATCACTCTCTAAAGTTTGCAGCACCTGTAGGAACAACCATAAATTCTTGAATATCTACAGTGTTATCAGCATGAGCTCATCCATTTAATATATTCATCATTGGATAAGGAAGAACATGTCCTTTTCATTCATTGATAAACTTATAAAGTGGTTTATTCTCAGATTTAGCACAAGCTACAACGAAAGCCATACTAACAGATAATATAGCATTTGCTCATAATTTAGATTTATTAGGAGTTCCATCAAGTTCTAATAATTTTTTATCTAATTCTCTCCAGTTTTCAAAACTCTGACCTTCAACAGTTTCTTTTATAATAGTATTAACATTATTTACTGCAGTCAAAGTTCCTTTTCCTAAATAACGAGATTTATCTCCATCACGCAATTCTAATGCTTCATGAACTCATGTAGATGCTCCAGAAGGAACCATAGCTCTAGCAAATGTTCAATCTGACAAAGTAATTTCAGCTTCCACTGTTGGATTTCCCCTTGAATCAAGAACTTCTCTCGCGTGTAATTTCGTAATTGTATAAGACATACGTAATAATAAAAAAATAAAAGCAACAAATCAAGAATACTATTTTCAAAAATAAAAACAAGAGTTCTTGAAAAACTCTTGTTATAACACAATTCATATGAAATCAAATTTTACTTTAACTACAAATCCATATAATAAAGAGCATCTTTTGCATCGGATTTTTTTTGAAAAGGTTTATCTGCTTTTTTCTTTACTTCTATAGCTCATAAATCTTTCTCTAAGTTTTCAATCAAAGAATTAACTACATTTTCTTGCTGATCATTACGCTTCAAACTTTTATAATATTTATCTATAAATTCTTCACGATTTTCTCATTGATAGCATCGCTCTGGTCCCATAATATTCACTAAAAAAATAAAGCCAACGAGTATCATACAAATTTAATTTATAATGTCAAGAACAATACAAGGCCACACCCACCTCATAATTACTTGCAATAAAAGCCCAAAAAATTAGTCTATCGTTATGCTAATTTATTACGAAACTAAAGTCAAAGACTCTCCATTTACCAAACAGATTTTCGAAAAATTTTGAAATTCCGAAAAAATTGAAATACAACATTACAAAAACCTATTTGATATAAATTTATGAAATTACAAAGCTGAACCCCTAATAATTCTCGCAAAACAAGAACATATCTCCATTCTTCAAACCCCAGAAAATTACTGATTCCCTTGAAAATCATTTTTCTTTAAGCCAAGCTTAAACTGTTTTTTCAATTGTAAATACTGCTACCTTCAGTGAACATTCAAAAACAGGTTCCCTGTATTCTTCTTAAATTACGAAGATATGCAAAATGAAATAACTAGAAAAATCAAACAAGAAAGAGAAAGTTGATTTGGATGACAAATAACATTCTATGCTAGCAATTACGCAGATCTTCTAGCGACAGAAAACATATCGCACTTTCATGAAAAATTTTTACCATTCTGTGAAACCTTACCAGATAATGTATTAATTGAAACTAGAACAAAATCTGCTAATATAACTACCCTACTTGATTATGCAAAAAACTTAAAATGAAAATCTCCTACTCAAAAAATGGAAATAGCTTTTTCTCTATCACCCAAAATTATTGCCCAAAAATATGAACTCTGAACCGCCACATTAGAGAAGAAATTAGAAGCAATAAACTCATTGTTAAACAACAGATTCCGTATCTGACTCAGATTTCTTCCTCTTCTTCCAGTTGAAAATTTCCAACAAATTTATTCAGAATTTTTGGACGAAGTTATAGATAGAGTAAAAATTGATAAAATTGCTTCAATAACGATTGCTCCACTGATTTTTAATCAGTGAGACTATAATGTACTCATAAAAAAATATCAAAACGATCCAGATTTTTCTTTTATAAATAATTTACAGAAAAACGAGCATAATCTTCGAACATGTTCGAATAAGGAAATCACTAGCTTCAAAGAGCTTTTTGAAACTAAGTTTAAATGATCCAATTTATTCTGGGATTATATTTAAAATTTACTGATTTTGTCAATCCAATTTTCAGCATTTAATTGGAATTTTTTATTAAAATTTATAATTTTAAGTTTGTGTTTTGCTTTATGTTTTTTTAGAAACTTAAAATTAATATGAAAAAACTATCGACTTTATTAGGAACAAGTTTAATTGCATCAGGACTATTATTCACAGCTAGTACTAGTGCAATGACATATACTGTAAACGGAGATTCAACTTCTATCGCTATACCCACATGAATAAATGGAACCACTATTAAATGGTGTCAAGAAGAATGTGAAACTACACAAATTATGAATGAGTGAAATGGTTGTGGTGATAATAAATGTTGTGAAAGACCTATTAACAACCATTCTTACATAGAGTGTAGACACACTTACAGCACCGCCGGGACTTACACCGTTTATTTTGATGGTAAAAATAATGAATTCGATAATTTATACCTAGATGCAGCAAATATACAAACTATATCAAATTATTCAGATATTAGACAAATAACAAATTTATATTTATGATCAAACACAAACCTTGTTCTATGAACCAATTCATTTTCAAGTAGCCCCGTAATGAATGTATATCTAGATCATAACAATATTTCCACATATAACACAAATATACCTAACAATTTTAATATAGTATCCCTTGAAAGTAATCGCCTAACCACTATACCGGATATTATTCGAAATTTACGTAATAAATACAGAATAAAATTATCATCAAGTAAATCATATAATCCAAATAATGTATCAGATAAATACATAGATCTTTCAGACAACTTAATTAACTTTATCGAAATAATATCTGCTCCATCATCCGCAACAACAAGCTATTCTATTCAATGGTTTGGATACACATACGATGATTCTATTCTAGATGACTGAAAAATTACATACAATTATAAAATTTTCACCCAAAATAATGAACGTATTAGTGATTCATTCCAAGAAGATAACTGAACCAATGTAAGTAAAAATATAACACTTCCATCTCTTGAACCATGAACTTATACATTCAAGGTATGTATAAATGGCACAGAAAACATTTGTGATGAAAAAGATTTTACTGTAAGTTACTCTGCTAATATAAAATTTACGAACAAACCTAACAGTACATTAAGTTCAATAAACAATATAAGTTTCTCACGAATAAAAATTTGAACATACCCTGATGAATTTATCCAATGATATAAATATACACTTAAAAAAGGTTCATCAACTTTATATAGTCAAGATAGTATAGTAAATTCTACTTCATATACACCAAATACAAATTTATTTTCAAGCGATCCAAATTGAGATTACACATTTACGGTAACTTTATTGGATACTAACTGAGTTCAAATAGATAGTGAATGAGCTACCTTTAATATAACAATTGATGATAATATAATAATATCCAGCCCATCATGACAATATACTGATAATTGAGTCTATACAAAAAATATTGATTTAAATTGGACTACTGCAAGTTCCTTATTTTCATATTATGATTACTATGTTACGAAAAATAGTGGATGTTCCCCTTCAAACATAATTACATCATGAAACAATATAACCGAAAAATCACCATCTTTTAGCTATTCTTTCCAGCCTTGAACTTATCTGCTTTGTATAACTTTACACAATTCCAATGGTAGCGAAAATACAAATAATAGCAGTTTCTCAATAGATATACCATCCACACTTACAATTGAGTCTCCCTCTGTGTGACTACAATCTTCAAACAATATCAATTTCAGATGGATTTGATTCTCTCCTTTCTTTGATCATTATGAATATACTTTAAACAGAACCGATGAATGAACAACATTAATAAAAAGCTGAACATGAAATACCACTTGATTCCAAATAAACTGATTACATCATTGAGAATATGAATTCACAGTTGCGATTAAATCTTCTGACAGCGAAGTTGCAAGAGACAGTAGAACATTTCAATTATTAGATGATGTAGCTTTAACAAATTCTATCACTTCAAATAGTTCAGAGATTTCTGAATGATGAACAATAGCATCAAGAACTGCAACATTTACTTGGAGTTGAAAAAGTGAAGACTTTGCATGATACTCATATTCAATTACTTGAACTACATTTTCTTGATTATCATATAGTTATACATGAACACAGTTATGACAAAATCAGTGAAGTTTCACGTTATCAAATCTCCAAACATGAAAATATAAATTCACAATAACAATGATTGATTCTGATTGAAACGCAATAACTTCAAATGAAAAAAATTTCAACGTAGTAATACCCGCTACATTAACAATTACTTCTCCATCTGAATGAGCTACGATTACATCATCTAGCACAACATTTTCTTGGACTGGGTACAGTGATATCATAGAAAAATATTGATACGCTCTAACATACTGAGATCAACCAGTTGATACTAATAATTTCACAAACAGCACAAAGATAACAAGTCCTACTTTAAAGAATTGAAATTACACATTAACTGTTTGGATTATCTCATGAGTTAATGTTGCACAAGACACAATACATTTTACTGTAGCCATACCAGTAAAAACTTCATGATGATCATCATCAAAAACACACTACAGTAATAACTTAAAACTTTCCATCTGAAATGACTCCCCCTCAATAAATGAACGAATAAAACTAATAGTAAAGATTGATGACAGCTACGTTTGAAAAGTATCATTCCCTAAATTACAGTACTACAATCCCGATACAGAAAAATGGACTGACATCCCAGTAACATCAAAAAATTATGTATCAGACTATTCTGATGATGCTAAATTAGGATATATCAAATTCTCTTCAAGTGATGACTGAAGAAAAGACCTTGAACAATTTATAAAGTTTTCAAAAAACTGATATTACAGAATATACGCAGAAGATAAAGATTGATACGATGAATACGTAGAAATATACGTAGGTAGCAAAAAAGCAACAGCAACTAATTCAAATTATACTGGTACTAACACTCCTACAACAAATAGTAACAGCATTGATTCTATAATTAGAAATTATATACCTGAAGTTTTCGAACAACAAGATACTTCAGAAGAAGTATACATAGCTAGAAGCTGTAAAAAATATACAATTAGATATTCTGATTCTCTAAATGTATACACATCTCCTAACCTAAATATGAGTGAATATTTTGTAAACAAAGATTATTTCAAAAGATATATTGATTCAAAAAATAAATATCAGTCATGATGTCCAACAAATATAGGATGGATATCTACCAATTATTCTGACAAATCAAATGATGACACAAGATATACTGCCCCTAACGGTAAAGTTTATTTCATCACGTGACAAAGATGAAATCATTACTCAGATGAACTCAACAAAGAACTAAAAACTCCTACAAGCTTCAACACAATACAAGAATTAAAATATTATATCAGAGATCGTAATCCACTAATTTCAATGGCTGCTCTCTGACCTACTAACTAATAATCAACAAAATTAAAAAGCTGATTCGTATGAGTCAGCCTTTTTGTTTAATTTAATTAATAAGTTCCATCTCACTTTTTTTCTTTTTTCTTCGGTTCCACAAATTTCATAATCTCCTTTTCAAAGTGTAACTCAACCTCTCATACAGCTCAATTCCTATTTTTTCTGATACAAACATCTGTTGCTCATTTTCTATCAGTATCTGGATCATAATATTCTTCTCTATGCAGCATCAATACGGCATCAGCATCCTGCTCAATTGAACCAGATTCTCTCAAATCTGAAAGCTGAGGTTTCTTATCTACTCTCTGTTCTACAGCACGAGATAACTGTGAAAGTGCTAAAATAGGCACCTGCAATTCTTTTGCTAATTCTTTTAATCAACGAGAGATTTCAGAAATCTCCTGGACCCTATTTCATTCAAACATAGTCGCATGCATCAACTGCAAATAATCTATAATCACTAAATCTAACTGCTTCTTTTCTATCTTTAGTTTTCTTAATTTAGATTTTAGCATAGGAACAGTTATTCAGGCCTTATCATCCAAAAATATATTAGCACCAGATAATTTTTCCATAGCTTCTCACATTTGTGCAAAATCTGCATTATCAAGATTTCACTTAGATATTTTATACATAGGAACTCATGATACTTCTGACATAATTCTATCAACTATAGATTCCACGCTCATTTCAAGGGAAATCATAGCAACTGATTTCTTTTGTTCCAATGCAATATTTGTTAATACATTTAAAGCAAAAGCTGTTTTTCACATTGAAGGTCTAGCTGCAAGAATAATTAACTCTCCTGGTTTAAATCAAGTCAGCATTTCATCAATATGAATATATCAAGAATTAACTTTATTAGCATTAAAGTTTTCAGGATGGTCAACAATTTCCATATAGTCCTCTACTCTACCTTTCAATATTTCTTCAATACTTAAGATATTATCTCATATTTGATTTTGAGTCAAATCAAAAATTCTTTTTTCAATACTATCAAATATTTCAACTGTATCTTTTTGCTCATATGCATCCCCCGTGATTTGCTGACAGACTTTTAATACTTGCCTAAGTAATGATTTTTCTTTTACTATTTTGCTATACTCTACACAAGGAGAAGTAGAAATTAAAAAAGCCGATAGCTCATAAAGATAATCTATTCCTCCAACGCTCTCCAGATTTCAATTGATCGATAATTGGTTGGAAACAGTTACCACATCGATTGTTTTTTTGGAGTTCCATAGCTGGGATATTGCCCCATAAATCATGGCATGTTCCTTTTGATAAAAATCACTAGGAATTATTCCATCCCCTTCAAAAATCCATATAGTTTCATTATCCATCAAAGCTCAAGAAATAACTCATTTTTCTGCCTCAATATTATGAGGTGGTAATGTATATTCTGTAACCATAATCAAATCAACAACAAATAAAGACTAACTCAATATAATAAAAACACAATTCGTTGCAAGAGAAAATCTAGTTCAGAATTGTGTTTTTTAACATTTTTATTAACAATTTTTTCACATTTTTTGCAATTGCGTGCTATTCAGGCAAGAATGACTTTGTCTTTAGCCAAACTTTAATTGGAGATATTTTTTGTACATCTGATGGCTCATACAATTCTAATAATACAGCATCTCTATCGTTATCATACGAATATGCTCACTCCAATCCATACTCACTATACAAATGACACGTAGGAGATGCCATTAAAACTATATTCCCATCTTTATGAACAGCAGTTCCTCCATTAAACATTCACATATTTCATTGCTCAGCAATATCTGTAACCGTATAACCTTCAGCCTCAATCTTCAAACAACTATCAGTTGGTATAGAAACAGAGAACTTATTTTCTTTTGTTTCTTTATTACATACATACAATACCGCACTATTTACAACCTCTACATTAACATCATATTTGTCTTCATAACCACTTTGTAGTTTTATTTCTGCAGTATCTGGATTCATCAATGCTATCACAGAATCATCTTTATCATACATTGCAATTTCATTACCATATGCATATCCAGATCAAACAATAACCTTCTGCTTTGGTCATATAGATAAGTCTGCACAATCCGAGAATTTCTTTTTCATCGTTTTTCGAACACTTCATCTTTTTCTCTGGAATGACACATTTCATTCATCTATATCCTGAGATAATTCTGCTGTAATATTTACAGTCTCTCCGTCTGGATTTTTTGAGACATCTGTTAACTTTATAGTTGGTATACTATACGTTACAGTAACCGACTTTTTCGTTTGATTTCAGAACTGGTCAATTCACAACAAATCAAATGTCTCCATCTCATTATAAAAATGCATGTTTAGAGCTACACTTAATATGTCTTCTTTAAGAGAGGTATATTTTTCAGCAAGTATCACTCCATCTTTTGAAACATTAATATACGACAAAGCCACATTATCCCTCCATTTAATATTCAATATATACCTTGTTCATACATATCACTCCAAATTATCTCATTCACTAACAATTTCACTTGTAGTAGGCCTAAATAATTCCTGAGTTGCCAAAGGTGGTTGATCATCTCAAACTGCCTGTTTTCAAGCTACAACCTGATTTGACCATGGAGAATTAATGTAATATGTATCATCTTGTAAATCAAGTGTTGATATACGTCCATAGTACCATTTTCTTTCTACATCTGAAATTATTATACTAGCCGTATCCTTCTGCGAATCATAGTATACAACCTGAACCAAAGGGTTTCAATATAAATTTTCAATCGTCTTGATATTATCCTTCTTATCATTAAGCAGCTCCAACTTAATCTTATCAGCATATAAATCTGATAATTCAATTCAATTAGGAAGAGCTAAAATATAATTAACACGCCTATCATAGTCTCTCTTCTCATAACTATAATCTATTCTCTCAACCAACTTGATTAAGTAAGCATCTGCATCAGATAAATTCCAAGAGAAAGATAAAATATCATAACTTTGCCCTGTAACTTTCCAATTCTTTACCTCAACATCTCAATCTGCAATCTTCAGCTTAGTACCTTTATCAAATTCAATCCATGTCTCTTCATAAGGCACCTCACTTATGTGTTTCATATAATATCATCCGAAAGGACTACCTCATCAATTACACTGCTGTCATGCACATTTCTTATAAATAGAATTTTCATCTCGAAGTATAATATCATGTGGTCAGAATGGATTAGTATCTTTGAAGTTGCCTCAAATTTCATCTACAAATGAATCAGAATTTACCACCTTGGTAAGCTTTCATGCCTCCTCTCATTTAGTCATTTTTTCATAAACTCAATTTGAGAATACTGAAGGATCTATCACTTTAGCAACTTTCATATTACTTCATATTCTTTTACCTATATCTGGTGTTGCAACTAAACTCTTACTTAATTCTGAACCTCCATTTTTGGCAACTAATTGAGTAGATAATGCCGGCACTGTAATTGAGTATAACGTAGATACCTTCTCTTTCATAGATCAGATATTATCACGCAATACTAAGTATTGTCTCTCAGTAAGTCATAAGCTGTCAGATGTATTGGTATTAACAGCATTCCAGTATCAATCAATAATTTCTTGCTTATTTTCAATCAAACTACGATAAGGATTAGTTTTAGAAATTGACTTAACAGTTTCTTTCGTTGATGGATCCATATTAAATAACTGCACATTAAATGTTAATAATCTTTCATTATTTCAATCGTACAAACCATCACTTTGAGAATCAACCATCGCAAGGAATCTATCATAATCTGTATTTATCAAACTAGCCAAATCGCCATAATATACTTTTTCACCGTCCAAATAATCCATAATCTCATTTTTCATATTATCGATTCATTCAGTATTTCCTATAACTACACTCGGCTTATTCACATCATTTTCTATATCCTTAACATCTCAACCGATACTACTTGAAAATGTAGATTTATTAACCTCATTTTTGAAATAAGCAAGGACCTCATTTAACCTATCTTTTGCTTTACCATAATCTACATATTTAATTTCATCACTAGTAAGTCATTGTAAATCTGAACCCTCTGATGAAGCCATTCATAATTGAACATTCAGATTCATTCAATTTATTCAATCCAAAACCTCGACAAAACTATTAGTAAAATCATTATTTTCCATTTTTTCAATTCAATTACTCAATCACTTTGTAGCAGTTTCTGTCAAGTTATTAATTCACTTCGTTAGTACATCCAAATAATCATAGAAATCATCCATTGTAAATTGCAAATCAATGTAAGATCAAATCTCATAATCTACTCAATAGTTCTTAAGTGGTGCTGAAGACCAATTCGTGAAATTCATAATATTATCAATCCATTTTACATCATAAGTTCTTTGAGTAATTTGCTCAATCTTGGCCTTTACAGACCCTTCTCAAACTAATCAGAATCATTTCTTAACTATACAATAAATCTTTCAAATCAAACCTGCCACTTTTATAATACCCTCGATTTTATTTGGAAGTTCTGGCAATTCTGGAGCGGGTGGTAATATTGGCAATTCGATTTCTATTTCCGGTATAAACGATGGTAATTCAGGTAATGTTGGTGGCTCTGGCAAGATAGGAATATTTGGCAAATCAAATAACCTTATATCTACTCAAATAGATGGAGGTTCAGGTAAATTAGGGATATCTGGTAAATTAATTTTTACAGGTTGAAAATTAAACTCTGGCAAAATAATATCCAATCATATATCAATATTAGATAAATCTATCGTAATATTCGGTAACTTAAAATTTGGAATCTGAATAATCGGAAGCTGTATAGAATCACACAAGAACGATAATTTACAAGAATATTGATCATATGTATCCCTAGCACAGTTTCAACATTTATTAGACCATTCAACCGAAAAATCAATAATTAATTGATAAGTTTTAATTATGTTTAAGATAAGCGTTATCGCATCTATATATCCTACAAATCTCTCAGAATTTGCCACAACCCAATAAGACAAATATCACACAGTATTATTCACTAATGAAGCAATTTCTGACATATATCTATCAATTACATGTATCCATTCATACATTTCGAATGGGAACTCTCTATACTCCTGCAATATCATTAAGTTAGTATAGATGTTATTCAACATATTTTGCCAATCTCATTGCTTGAATTCAATGAATGCACTCAAATTTTTCTGAGCATTAGCCCTACAAGCTTCTTGCTCTTCAACAGATTTCTTTGAACAATTTGTGAATATAGCATTAAGTACTCTCTCCCATTCTTGCATTATAAGTTCATTCTCCTCTATCCATTGATTCAAATAGAATTGATATTCATTTATATCCTCACTAAAAATCATAGGTACTTTTACAGTTAACGTTTCTGTAGAAATATTAATAATATTACTCTCATTCATTAGGCTAGCCAAAGCTTCAAATGGATTACCTAATTTACTATTAAAATCATTAAGACTTTCTTGTGAGTACCAATCCCATGTAGACTTTTTACCCGACCAAGCCATAGCATTATTAGCATAATCATCAAATACTCATCATACACCTTTTCAAATATTACTTATTGCATTCTTTTCTCTATCTACAAAACCATCATAATCTGATCACATAACATTCAAACTTCACACATTTCCTGAATATCTATATTGTTTTTCACCTTGAATAGTAAAATTATATGCACTTCCAGCTATATTATAAATGCTTGTTAAATCACCTCACATCAAATCAGACAAATCTGGCAATATAACTTCTACATGCATCTTAGTCAACTGGTTGAGAATATACCTAATCTGAGGATCTAGCCATTTATCAATCAATATTTTTCTTAATCACTGCTGAATTCATCACTTTATCTGATTTACAGTAAAATCTCATCAAAGTATATCTACATCTCATATCATAATAGAATTTTTTGTATCTGAATCATCACTAGCCACATATGCTTCTCTTTCAAGATTGATAATTCAGAAATCAGCATCTATAGAATAATCAACTGTATAATTATCTGCAACAGTCAATCTAGCACTTCATAAATATTTCTCATAAAGATCAGTTTGACTAACATTATCTTCTCAATATACTTTATTTAAGAAAGATAAATATATTTTTGTAACCGGATTATTTTTTAAGGCATTATCCCGCATCTCTCTAACATTCATACTTTCTCAAACAAGGTCCTGAATATCATCCAATATATCATTAACTTCATCATCACTTAGTTCTACATCATTTAGAGATTTCGCTACATTTCTACGAGATGAATTAAAAGAAACTCAACGAGTTGGCGAAGAATTATATCATTTTTGCGTTACTTGTGGTCATTTTTGAGATTGCAAGCAAACTCAACTATCCCTAACTTCTTCTACAAAATCTGAATAAGATTCATATGGACTCTCCAAATTTACTTTAATAGAATCATCATTTTTACATTGAGGCTTAATTGCGAAAACTATACAATTCCCTCAAAGATCTGCAAATGGTGAAGGTATTGCTTTTCATACTGAGTATGGTCATAAACATATAGCTAATCATAATTGAGCAGTTAATGTAGGAGCAGCATATATTCTAATAAATGAAGGATATTCTCATCATCATACCCATAGGAATTCATCTCATGGTCACTTTTGTCACCAAGGAATTGGAACGGGACCAACCGCTGTAGGTAATGTTCATGGAAAGAAGAATACAGGTAATCACTTCTCAAGCTGTCATAATGGCAAATCCCAACAACCAAATAGATGATATTTTCATGGAGCCAAGAAAGCCTGATTGAATGGTACTGGCAATCCTGGACAGTTACTAGTTCATCCAAATTGAAATCAATTACACATTCATTTTGTAATATCATCTATCACATTTTCAATTTCATTAGTCTGCCCCTCAAAAATTGATAAATCTACATTCAGATTCATATTCAATCACTCAAGTCATCACTCTTCAATTCTTTGAAGAATTGCATTTTTAAGAGCTTTATTACCTGTTTCATCATCGCTAATCTCTATACCATCTCAACCGAACAAACTAACACGCTCAATTTTATCTCACACAATTCAAGGCAACTTATTAACATCAGATCATGCATCTATTACATCTTTAGCATAATCTTCAGTTTTGTCGTCCTCATCATAATATGTTTCATTTATCATTTCCTGCAATAAAATTGTATCTTTTCAGAAAGATCTTCATCCTCAATTTATGTAAGCATCGAAATCTTTAGTACATCAATCCACACTTTGTAACTTTATATCAGGCAAATCATCATCTGAATAGAAAGTTTCATAAGTTATTTCCATTTTTCTAAGCGGAACACTTCTATATTCCAAATCATACTCAAACACCATAGTATCTCCTGCTCAAAGGGAGATATTGTCGATAATATAAGCAAAATTTCAATCTCTTTGCTTAATTACAGCGTTTCATTTATTCTTAATGAATCTGATAGATTTCAAAATTTTATTTTCATCGTAATATAAGTTCCATGGTCATTGAATTATATCTCCGAATGTTCACTGAAAACTACCTCAATCTCATGCCTTTACTGTTACACTAACTGTAACAATATCTCCATCTTGCAAAACTGGTCATCACTTAGATATACGATAATTTTTCCAAACACTACCTATATCTTCGGCACAATCTGGATCCAAATAACTACTTGGAGCAAATACATAATTATCTGGGCTATTTGGGTCTGAACTTCATCATACCAAACTATTTTCATATAATGTAACATCTACAAATTTTGCATCTTCATCAATAAATTTATCACTAGCTTCTGAAAGATCAAATTTATAATTAGGTTCTGATGGATCATTAACATCCATAATCTCACGAGTAACCTTATCAATTGATCAATCTTTTTTATTATCCCTCTCTGTTATAAACTTTTCAAGATCATTAGGATCAAAATGTATTCAATAGGCATCCAATTCATCTTCAGATATTTCTATCGTAGGTTTTGTCATTCATACCCAATGTAACATACTGTTATCAAACACTTTACTTCAATCTATAGTTACTCATAGAGCATCAACAACTGTTATATTACCTGCCTCTCTACCATACCATCATTCATCACAAGCATAACTTTCAGTACTTAAGTAATTTGGTCAACCTTTCGTTTTTCATCAATAAAAAACTTTAATATATCACTTATTATCATATGTAACAATATCTACACTACCATCTTGATTCATATCTTCAACAAAAATCTGATATATTCAATCTAAATTACTTGGAGTTGAAGATATTTCTCATCAAAATACGTTTTGATTCAAACATGCCACTCTACCATCCACATCAAATACACCACCATTATTCAAATACGCCCTCAATTGATTATTTTTTGTAAGAATAATTATATCTTCACCTCATTGCCCATCTGCATCTCATACAAAAACTTCTTTTATAGGTACTGCTATACGCATCAATTCTTGCATATTTCTCAAATCTGGCATACCACCATAGTTCTTAGCTAGTTTAATACTTCAATCCAGATAAACAACAAGCAAATCTTTAGTTTCATTACCATCAAAATCTATCTGATATGTACCAAATATATTATTTTCCGGATCAGAATAAATTTCCTGTCATATTCATCAATCATATTCAGTACCATAAACATTTTCATTCAAGGATTTTCTAGACAATACTGGATCTCATAAATTTATCACAAATTCTGATCAGAATTTTCTAGTAGCCTCTCCAACAATTTCTCATTCAGCAAACAAAGTAATATTTTTAAAATCTCATAAAAATCCAATTTTCTCATCTAGTTCATTAGAATTTTGGATAGATTTATAATTAGTATTTAGTTTAAAGTTACTCAATAAATCAAAGATTCATACACTAGATAATCTATATGTCGATCAATTTGTAAATGTTGAATTTATCACATAACGATCTCATGGCGTTACAAAATTTCAAACCTGAGGATAGAACTCTGGATAATGTATAATTAAATTTCAATAATTAACTCACTTATAAATCAATCTCCGAATATTATCCCCATTGTCTGTATACGATGTACTAAGTTGTAATCACACGTCTCAATTAGCTACATCAGCCACACGCTCCCCAGAATTATACAACACTCAATCTTTGTCAATAGAATAGTTTGTATCACGTGACATAAAGAATACATAATTTCATCATTTTCTAGAATCATTATTTAATATAGAATCAATCGTATCCTGTGTGACTTGCATCCAAGTTAAAGATCATATATTTGACTTCATAGAAGTAATATCTCCTATTACCATACTTACTTGATTTCATTTAATAGTCATTATTGTGCTCATATTATCCGGATTCCGGATTTTGAATCATGGTTCTATCTTCCACATCATCTTCTTAATTTTATCTTCGGATATCAACTGTGTTGTCGTAGTTATAATTTTATTAGACTTAGACATTAGAGACTCAACATGTTTATTGTTTTCAGAAAAATATCACCACTGATTTCATCGATCATTTCAGAAATAGTTCAAATACATAATATTTAAACCTGAATCAGGGAATATATGTTTATCCACATTAAAATATGTAGGCTCATCTCACGCTTTAAGATAAGTAAGTCATGCTCATGTTCCAAATATCGTATATTTACCATATCAATTTATAACAGGGATTTCTATGTATCAATCTTTTCAACCACTAGGTTCTACAAATTCAATCTTATCTTCATCGTAATATATTCAAACAACTTCCGAATGATCAATAAGGTTTCACCATTTATCAGCTAGATACAATTCAAAACTCATCGTATCTCAAAGATAAAGAACATCTTTTTCTAATACCGTTTCAATATTAGCCACATTTATATCAGGTTTGATAGAAAGATTTATTGTACGAGTTTCTAATCATGGAATATCTATTTTTATAATTTCATCTCATGCAACTGTTGATGGATAATAATATACTGTTGTTTTACCTCATGAAAGGTAATTTTTCGATGTTTCAAAGAATGATTCAACTCAATTTTCGTCCTTCTGTACCTGTCAAACATAAACCAATCAATTTTGAGATGTTACCAATATTTGTTCATCTATATCTACAACTCCTCATTTTTTCAAATCCTCAATTTCAATATCAAGTCTTTGCAACTCTCACTTTTTTAGTTTTCAGAATCCATCATAAATACTTTCATCACTACGTAATCTATATGTTTCATTCACCACAAGATTTGATTTTCATCTCAGAATTTGCGTTCAATTCAATTTAACGAGCGGTGCTCCATCTACAAGAGGTTGTTCATATGGATTTTTAGGTTTTACCACAACCGGTTTTCCATTATTATTTTCATTATATTTTGAGATTTCTATTAATGCATTATCTCACTCCAATTCTAGAGGAGCTTTATAATAAAATCTTAAATCTCTAAAATCATTTGTAATAATTTCTGGTTGATAAGCTCAATCCTTCAAAAATTCTCATTGAGAAACTGTAATATTGTATTTTTCCAATCACCGATTTACACGATTACCATATTTATCATATCATATTACTTCCACTGGACTTATCATTCACGCAACAGTTCTTTCATCCAAAACTTTTATTTCAAAATTATCTACTACACTTGGACTCACAGTATACTTCAAAACTTTTTCATAATATCATCCACCTCATCAATAAATTTTAATGTCTAATGCAAGTTTTCATGCAATATGATCAGCTGATTTTACCAATCAACTAAATGGTCTTTCTTTTGAGAATATCCTACTTGTAGTAGCTCCTTTACATAAAGTGGTACCATCAACACTAATACACCCATCTCAGGTTCATATAAATACAACTGTTATATTACCTAGATCCTTTATAGGTTCAATTCTTAACAAACTTGATGGGTTACTATCCGACAACAAAGCATTTGAATTACTAATCTTCACATTCTTAGCAACAGTAGAAACGTTAGATCATCATGCATTTACTTCAGCATTATGTTTTTCTGCTTCAACTTGCATCTGTGTAATATCCTTATCTGCATCATATCAAGTTCCTGGCATCAATAAGCTATCTCGTGCATCAGCAAATTTGGTCATCTGATCTCACCACGCCGTAAACTCTTCTTTTGTGTCAGAAATATACGATTTTCAAAGAGATTCCATAAATGTTTTAAATCAACTTCACACAATCACCTCTCATAAACTTCTATCAAATGTTAACTCTATGCTAAATGGATGTTTTTTAGTATATTCCCACCAACATTTAAATCATTCATACCATGGAGAGGTTGGCGTTAATCATTCTAATTTAAAAAGTGGCAATTTTCAACTTGGTGGAATGTTACATTTATCATCAAAGTCTTCTTCCTGCTGTATTGGTTGATGCCTCCTAATTTTAGACGCATCTACCATCCTAGTACTCGTTGTATCAATATCTTCCTCGACAGGAATAATATAATCCTTTCCATCAGAATTAACATATGCAACTTCATATCACGATAATTCATACGTAGGGATAACGAACAACGGATTTTTGTTTGTTTTTAAATCTTCACCTGTCCATTCCGTCAAATAATCCCTTAGAACCCACTCTCTTTTATCATTTAAACTAAAACTTTTCTTTATTAACTCTATATCTTCTGCCACTCCTCACGTACTCAATTTTTTCTTATTAGTAAGACTTTGATAATACAACATTTCAGAAATCACATCCAACATTCACGATCATCATAATGCATCTTCAAAATCTTCATACGTAAAATATTGATAAGAACGAACCGACTTATCTGGGGTTGCTAATGGAAATCACAAAGAGTTCAGTTTATTATAATAGACACTCCTTCAACCAATTGATAATTCTGCTCTATTATATTCCGCCTCCAAAATTTTATTATACTCAACTACCTTTCAACTCAAATATTTAACTAAATTTTCTTTTATTTGTCATCCAGTTAACAATTCATGTATATCATATCCACTCTTATCCTGTCACGTTAATACAAATACCTCAACTTTAAATAAATCTGGATAAATGAGCTTGATGTCATTTCAAGCTATAGATTGCATACTCACATAACGAGGAGAATCTATTGGTCTATCCGATGTCAATACATTCATACCTGACATATGAATACTAGCTCATGCTAATAAATCATGGTTTACTCTAGCTCATGTAAAATTTTCTCAGTCTGTTTGTGCCCATCGGGCATATTGATTAATTATATCTGCACCAGACATAGTATTCAAAGTTATTCCTTTCTTAGTCGCCCATTTTTTGAAATCTAGATCACCAAGAGCTGCTTTAATGATTGCGGCTCAACTAGCATCTTCTTTTGTAATATTTTTAAACATTTGGTCTGCAAATTCCAAATTTTCTACAAATTCTCTCACTTTTTCGTCTGCAGTACCTTTCTGCAAATATTCTGTATTACAATCTTCATTAGTACATTCGGACTCTTTGTCTGTATGTTCAGTATCATTGCTTTTAATAGTAAATATATTTTTTACCTGGACATCAACCGCATCTATTTTAGCAGAAACTTCCGACTCTCACAATCTATGAACACTCTGGCTTCTCAATTCAGATTTCAATTCGTTCCAAAGACCCTGCTGTTTAACTATAAGATCGTAAACATCTCTATATTGAATTCTCAAAGAATTAACGTTACTTTTAACGACCTTAGATAGATTCGTTATATTTACAATCCATTCCGGTAAAAACGCTACTTTAGGTACATTTTCAGAAACCGCACCTCATTCATAATCCTCAGGATTTCATCCTTCCAAATATATAATGTACTCCATTGCTCAGATAATATTATCCGCAAACAATCACACTATTTCACTGTAAATATCACTAAGTTGAACGTTTTCAGAATCTATTATTGAAGAAACATCCGCTAATATTTTTCAGACTTCATTATTAATATTTGGAAGTTTACTACCATCAATATTACTTCTGTCAGATTCATATCAAGCTTTTTCAGCTTGCTTACTGCTAATATTTCATCTCAAAGACTCTGCCTCATCTTCAAGATCTTGAATTTTATCCTCATAGCAATATGTACTCTCATTTCATTCATCATCAACAGATGTGGTACATTCTTTATGTTTATAATCATAAATCCTTCTTTCAACAGATGACAAAGCTGTCTCCAACTCAACAATTTCACTTCATAAACTAGAGATTAATCAATCCAAGTTATCTCCCTTTCCATTATACTCTTTTAAACTATCAGATAGTCATTTAAGTTGTGCAATATAATCTGATATTGTACGATTATTAGACTCTACACCACTAGTTAATCAAGACAATGCATCAATAATTCTACTCAAATCTACATTTACATCTTCATACACAACCCTAATATCATGATAATTCTTTCACAATACTCATTCATCTCAATACTTATCATAATCGATTCAATTTATTTCTCATAAGTTAGTACTATCATGTTTAACTATTGAACTCAATGTCTTATAACTATACCTTTCCGTAAGGATACATCTAGGATCTTTAGCAAAACCTGTATACTCAGCATAAAATGTTTTTTCTCAATCCTTTTCAAATTTCCATAATTTATTCAACAAAATATTTGTTGCACTTAAATCCCAATAGTTCATGCTACTAAATCACGTATGAACATCAGGACTATGATTCGCATATATTTTATAAAACTTAGAAAACAAGAATGAATTTCTTTCCCATCATTCCACCTCAGTAGGACTTGCATATTTTATATACGCCTTAAAACTAGTGGCTGCAGTTTGAGGTCATTTTCATAATCAAGTAGTCCATCATTTTCAATTCATTCATTCATCTTTACCCGACAATAGACTTTGGAATCATCACATATCATAGATAGCTTTCCAAGAGTCTCTAGCATCATATCACGATAATTCATATCTTCATACTCCAACCTTATCTTCTTTTAAATTAATAGAAGAGGATCATCACCACCATCTCTTAGCAAACTCATACAAATCTTCACATTTTTTTTCTTCTTTCTTAGACCCAGTACATCACTCTGGCCAAGTCTTTCTTCTAATTTTAAATAATCATTTTACTGATACATATTTTGGCTTTTCTTCCTTCCTAGCTTTATTCTCCTCATATGTATTATAGTCATTAGCAGCACTTAACATGTAGTATCATCTGTTTCATTCAGCTTGATTTGAAAATATATCATAAGATCATCAAATAGATTTTAATTTCACATCCGTTTTATCTAAATTACTAACAACCGGATTGTCTCATGTTAGTAACGAATCATATGTTACTCATTCAAGATCCAACAAATTTCTATATGTTCACCTATATATACTCAATTCTTGCGCATTATTTATCAAACGAGCATTCTTACCAAAATAATAATTTTCAAAGCGATCTACAAAAGGATAACAACTAAAATAAACTCTCTTTCACTCCACTTTCTTATATTCTAATGGTATTACAATATCCATACTGTATTTTTCTTCTTCAATTTTTTTATCAATCATCTTCTCCATCAGTTCGTTCAGATTTTCCAACAATCATTGCAAACCATCATTTCAAAGATACATAGTATCTTTCAGTTGAATCATAGCAGAGCTATTATCCACATTCGCCAAAAGTGTATTCTGACCACTAGCATTTTCATAAGTTTTGAGCCATCTTCATCCAGCTAAAACATTTTCTCTCATAGTAGAAAGAGACGTCTTTGAAAATAGGTCATCATAATCTGCCAAAAAACTATCTTGAATTTCTTGCTGAATCATTTTTGTAGTATGCATACCCTCAGATGATTGATTTTTCAAAGTCTCAATCATATCCGGATCAATCGAAGAAACTATACTACTAGCATCTCATCATGCACTCTCCACCGCTCATCAAAACTCAGCTACAAGGTCAACCGATGTATCTGTTGATTCTCAATAAAACATTTTTTTCATTAATGTTGAATATCTCCGATAAGAGAGATCTTCACCAAACATTATCTTATTTCTATAATAAGGATAATTCTCGTTCAAAAATCATTCCTTAGAAGCAATAAAGTCCTCATACCAAATAGCATCTCAAATAAAATTATTTGGATCTTTCATATACTTTTGAATTTTTTCAAAAAATTTCTGATAAGCTTCTAAATCACCTCAATAATTAATTAATCAGTGCCAAATTTCAGCCTGACCGGCAGGATTATCATTAGGTACAAAATACTGGGAATCTGAATCCCAAATATATTTTTGATTTTCAAAATCTACATACGGATAAACTGTAGGGAAAACATATCAATCTTGATTTACAATGGGCAGAGGAATATCTCAGACCATGATTAATCCAATTAATGACGAATTTACATTTTCTAATCAATCGAAATAAATATTTTCCATCATACGGTGAATATCATATGCTGATATTTTAGACAAGTCTAAAGGCATAACCAAAGCTTTAGTATCAGACATTTGCTGTTGAACATACTTCGATGCATACCATTGTAATCATCATGAGATTCATCAATAAATTTTATCATCAACCAAAATCGCAACAATATTTACACGAGGAGCATTAGATTCTGCAGCCAATGTCTGGAAGAATACCAAGTTGCTCTGAAGTAAAAATGAAGCACAATACACGATAATCGTACTCAAAAGACAGATTTTCTTAAATTTCAACTGCATAGCAAATAATAAAATTTATAAAAAAACTTCATCCAAGATGATAATAGATTTCGAACCCGAAAATGCAAAAAAAAATCAGATTTTTCTAGTATTTCATTTGCCTTTTTTGCAAAAAATTATACGATTATATTTATCAAAAAATTAAACACAGAATGTAAAGATTTTCATAAAATTTTTAATTGATTTTACAATCGGTTCCGATATAATTCAGTTCGAAAATTTTATTCATATTAAATTTATAAAAACACACTATGGCAATACATAAATTACCAGATTATGTAATCAATAGACTAAAAGCCTGAGAAATAGTTGAACGTCCATCAAGTATTTTGAAAGAATTAGTTGAAAATTCTATAGATGCATGAGCTCAACATATAGAGATAGCAATAAACGATGGATGAAAATCTTTCCTATCAGTACAAGATGATTGAACATGAATTGAACTTTCAGATATGGATTTATTACTTGAAAGATATGCAACATCAAAGATTCAGACTGATGAAGACCTCTATAAAATTTCAAGCTATGGATTCCGCTGAGAAGCTTTAGCTAGTATCTCCGAAGTTAGTAAAATCACCATTATCACAAAAACTCAATACTCACAGATATGAACCAGACTACAGAAAAAATGATGAGACATAACAACAAATCATTTAGCTGTATGATTCGAACATTGAACAATTGTTGAAGTTGAAGATTTGTTTTTTAATGTACCAGCAAGACAAAAATTCTTAAAATCTGCCCAAACAGAATACTTCTATTGTTACAGCTATTTTGTTAATATCGCACTTTGACATGTGGACAAGTTTCTGACATTAAAAAGAAATAATCGTATAATTTTTGATTTAAAGCCCACAGATTTAATCTGAAGAATCTCAGATTTATACAAACAAGATTGGAGAAATAATCTAAAAGATTTTGACACAAAGACAGAACTTGTCCACTTCCATGGAGTGGTTTCGGATCCAGGACTGCGTTTTTGATCTGCTGACAATATAAAAATATATGTTAACTGAAGACCAATTCAAGATAAAATCATCAAAAGAGCATTAATAGATGCATATTCTAGACAAATTACGCCATGAGAATATCCATTCGCAATTTTAATGCTTGATGTAGATCCTAAAATCGTAGATGTAAATGTACACCCAAGCAAGCTACAAGTAAAGTTCGCAGATAGCCAACAGATTTTTCAATTGGTTTACGATACAATTTCGGAAACTTTATGACAAAATAAAATTTCACATCAATCTCAACATTACAGTTTTAGCAATTCAAATCAAAAATTTTACTACAATCAAAATAACTGAATAAATACAAGTAACTCAGGATTACTCGACCAAATTGTATCAGATTTTTGAGACAATCTACAAACAAATTCTCCTACTTCAGAACAGGTAAAACTTTTTGATGAAGCAATAAAAAGTACAAATATTACAAACAATAGCGTCCAATCATTATTTTGATTAAATAGTTTATCAAGCGAATGACGCGAATCAAATACATTCTTCAATGATGAAATTTGAGAATACAAAATTATATGACAATTATGGAATAGTTACATTGTTATGGAATCACAAGATGCTCTATATTATATAGATCAGCACGCATTAGCTGAAAGAATAGCTTTTGAAAACATGAAAAAAGAAGAGAATTTAAATCCAGAGCCATTACTACAACCACTAAAATATGAAATAACTAATGTACCAAATTTACCAGAAAAAATTGAAGAATTAAACAAACTTTGATTTGATATTACAATGTTATGAGAAAACATTGTAGTTATATATGCTATCCCTCAGATATTTGTCACAAACCCAGTAGATTTAATGAGATTATTCAATCATGTGTTATATCTAGAAAAGATTACATTCGACCACTTAATAGATTGAGTCTATGCTACGAAAGCGTGCAAAACTTCAATAAAAGCTTGAAACAAACTTTCCATTCCTCAAATGGAAGAATTAGTAAAAAATTGATTCGAAGAAATCCCATGAATGTTCGTCTGTCAACATTGAAGACCATTCTTCGTCAGAGTAGAAAAAAAAGAAATAGACTGATTCTTTGATAGAAATTAATAAAAAATCAGACTGAACAACATAAAAAATAACCTATACACTAAATCTGAAATCCCAGATACTATCGGAGCCGAAACCAATAATATAATCAACATTCGGCACAGTAAGGGAATATTTTTTTCCATTCGCAATGCTCATTTTTTCCAAAAAACTTTGATCAAACGGAATCAATCCAATGGTGGAAATGGCAGCATATTAAATAAAGCTAATACAATATTAAGCTTGATAAACATTTGCCAGAATAAAACAACAAAATCTCAATTAACAAGCAACAAATCTTGAATTCAAATTCCAAACACCCTCCCATAAACCATCAATATCAACATTCCAAAGAATGCTAATACTAAATTTATTGCTGGTCAAGCAAATGCAGTCAGAGTTTCATCTCTCGTTGGATTTTTATAATATATAGGATTAATTTGAACTGGTTTTCACCATCAAAATCCAATTAAAAACACAGAAATAAATCAGAGTATATCTATATGTTTCAACGGATTTGGAGTAAGTCTTCATTGTAAAACTGGAGTTGGATCTCAAAGTTTATAAGAAGTTCGTGCATGAGCATACTCGTGTAATCAAATAGATATTAATAAAATTATTACCAAAAAAACATAATATATTACCTGTTCTAATTCTACTGCTTCAATCATCACTAAATTTTTTTTTCAAATAAATTATTATCTATTCAATAATGATGTATAATCAAACACATAATAAGGAATTCTGCTTCATTTTTCTTTACTATCCTTCCACCTAAAAATATCAAATCATCATTTTAAATCATCTTCTGAGAACAAACTAGACACCAAAAAATTCTCAAAATTATCTTTACCTAGTGCATTTTCTACATTCAAACGGACAGCATGAACTATCGAATAATGGGAATAAATATCATATCTCCACCTATAAGCATAAACATCTTTCTCTTCTCAATCTTCATCATCTACAAATACAGACTCTTTAATTTTCTCTTGAATTTGAATTGGCTCATAAGTACTTCATATGAATATTACAGGCATATCTTGAGCTAATAAAATATTGATTTGTAATTTCACATTTTCATCATGAGTTTTGTAATATTGATTAATCAAAGAATTCAAAATCGGATTTCTATACCTAGATGGATTTCATAACGGATCCTCGGTTCAAAACAATGGCAAAATATCTTTTCTACTACCTAAATCAATCGTTCAAACGAAAACATCATAAGTTCACATAAGAAGTTTTCACTCCAATTCCTCCGCATTATATACGGGTTCAAAAACAAAATTCTCTAAAATCTCTGCATCTTTAAAGATGCTTCTCATTTGTTGAATGGCAAATATAGATGCAGGATCATTATAATACAAAACGCCCAATTTCCATTGATTATCCTCCGACTGAGAATTAGATAATCTATCAAAAACATAAACATCAATACTGGCTATAGTATATGTTTTATTTTTAATAAATCATGAAATAGTAAAATTATTAACTCAGACCTTTAAATTTTGTCAGTTAACCAATTTATAAACAATTTTTTTATCTTTTGTTTTATAATTCTTTGGACTCCAAGTGGATCAATCAGCAGAAGCATTTACTTTAATATCAGAAAATTCATTACTAAACTTTATTTCCAAATCTCTAGAATCTTCAGGCTTTTGCATAAAGAACACAAATTTTCTATCCACTCAATTAATAGACATATTTTGGGGTAATTCTTGAGCTCATGAATCTTTTAAATCGTTGGTATCAATTGTTTCATCTCATTCTTCCAGAGTTAAACGATTCAACAATTCTGAAACATTCTCTCATGCAGAAACATAATAATTCAAGAACTCTCAGTCATATTCTTTAATATATTTATCGTATCATCACGTAAAGAAATTATGATATATCAATCATCACAATGATCTCCTCAACCTAATATTTGCCTTTCACGAATCAGTATTGAAAAACACTCACAGCAATTTTGATGTAAGAACATTCTGTCACGTAAATCATTCCAAGCCATACATAGAACTATAAACATCAACTATAGCTTTTTCATTTTTTCATTCCAAGAAACTTTCAAAGTTATCGAAACTACCATAATTCTTAACTTGATAATAAGCGAATTTCGTGTCATCACATGCATTCACATCAAAAATCAGACTATTAACATCCTTTGACTGTGGCATAATTTTAGCGCATCCATCAACAACAGGAACTAATGCAAAATAATCTTTATACGAATCCAAATCCATAGATTCAACAATATGTTTTGGAAGAATCGCATTCACAAAGAAATTAGCATTATCAGAACTAATCGTGGGAAATGCTACATTAACCTTTCCATCTTCCAATGATATTTTAACAGAATCCCATGTATTCAATGATGATATTCATCGACGATTTTTGCGAAGTATTTCATCGTAAGTGAAAAATACATCTTCTATTGTCACAGGAATTCAATCTGACCGAACAGCATTTTCATCAAGAATTCTCAAGGTATAATTCTGATTATCTTCTGTATAAACCTTACAAAGATCTTGAGCATATCAAAGATTTTCTCACATATAAACTCCATCAATTAATCAATGTTCCTCATCAGGTTTATACAAATTTAAACAAGATCTAAACAAAAACTTCTGATAAAAAACGCTCTGATCATCATTTTTTAAGTATGGCAAATAAGAAACCTCATCAAATATTCATTCAACAAAAGTTCCTCACTTCTTATCTTCCTGTGACCCTGTAGCCAATAAATAAAAATACAAAAAAATAAAACTGACTAAAATCCAAAGGATTAAAACAACCCATAAAAAATATTTCCATATTTTTTTCCATACACTAGTTTCGTATGGTGTATACCACATAACAGTTTTCGCAAAATTAAAAACTATCCAACAAATGGCAAGAAAAGACAAGCAAGCACAAACAATATCCCAGATACTGTTGCAACTATTTTAAGTTTTCATTCAATTGATTTTTTACTTCAATATTCATTTCATCCTGCTGAGGCTCAGCCTATTCACAAACCAATTCATCACTTAGGAGACATCATTAAAACACATGCAATAAAAACACATCATAATACTACCATAGCGATAATAAGTACTGTTCTCATAATATACAAACTATAAATAAAAAAACTGAGCTTACTATATTTATTATGAATAAAAATGCAAGCAAAATAAACTAACCACGATTTCGCTAAACTTTCACTAGCAATTAAAATTCAAAAAAATAGAATACATTCAGTTTTTTATATTTATCATACATTTATAATGTGAAGACGACATAGTATTGCTGCACGTAAAGCAAGCTGAGATGCTGCAAAATCGAGAATATACTCAATTATAGGTAAAAAAATTCAAATGGCTGCAAAGAATTGAGCAGACCCAAAAATGAATCCTGCACTAGAAATGGTTTTAGAGAAGGCGAGATACAACTGACTTCCAAGAGATGTTATTGATAGGGCTATTCTTAAAGGTTCTGGACAATTAGAATGAGAAGATATGAAAGAAGTTATTTATGAATGATATGGTCCTAACGGATCAGCATTCCTTATAAAAACAATTACATCCAACACGAACAGAACAAATTCTGACATCAAAACAATATTAACAAAATGATGAGGTGCAATGGCTGAAATTGGATCAGTATCACGGCAATTCCAAGAAAAATGATTGATTGTAATAGATTGATTATCAGAAAAATATGAAGATAAATGAAGAGAATTAGAAAAAGTAACACCGTTCAATGATGAAGAAGTTGAAATGGCTATGATGGATTTTGCTATTACAGATGTTACAGTTGAAGATTGAATTGCCGAAGTATACACAACAAAAACTGATTTCTTAACAGTAAAAAAACAAATATCTGATTTATGATATCATATCACAGAAGCAGATCTTCACTATTTTGCGGATAATACTATTAGTTTAGAGTGACACGACCTTGAGGTTTTCAATAACTTACTCGATGCTTTGAACGAGAACGATGATGTTGATCATGTATACCATAATGTAAATATAGAATAATGCTTAATTACCATTCATACGAAACATTTTCAACGCAAGACTGACCATGAATCAGGATGGTTTTCTTTTTACAATGATGTCCATTCCGCTGTCTATATTGTCAAAATCCAGACACAATTTCAATAGAAAAAAACAAAAGTATCTCTAAAGAAAAAATATTAAGATTGGCTTTTAAAGAAAAAATTTATTTTTGAAATGATGGATGAGTTACATTTTCTTGATGAGAATGCCTACTCCAAATAAAAGAACTAATTCCAGTTCTCAAAGTATTAAAAGAAAATTGAATAAACACTTGTCTAGACACAAATGGATTCATACTAAACGATGATGTTAAAGAAGCCTTAAAATATGTGGATCATGTATTGCCTGATATAAAATGAATAACGAGTGCTTTACACAAAAAAATGACATGATCTCCTGATTTAACACCACTGGAATTCATACGTTACATAGATAAGCAATGAATGAATTATTGGATAAGATATGTTGTAGTGCCATGATTTACAGATAACGAACCAGATATTAGAAAGCTCTGAGAGTTTATCAAGTCACTACAGAATTTTCAAAAAATAAATCTATTAAAGTATCACACAATGGCACTCGATAAACGAAAAAAATTATGATGGGATTATCCATTATATGATGTTCCTGCTGCAAACGATAAAGATATACAAAAAGTTAAACAAATTTTGAAACAATATATAAATGCAATTTTAATTGATTAATCACTCAAAATGGAAAAATCTTATCATAAGAACTATACAGAATTATACTGAAGAAATCGAAATATATTGATAGAAAATGAGATATTACCATATCAAGAAAGTATTTTCAAGCTTTTTAGTGCTAAACTTAATTCTGATGCCAACAAAGACTTGGAAAGAAAAAGAAAAAAATTATATGATTTAGGACAAAGTTGTTCTGATGATTTCCTGGAAATCCATTCTATAATTGTAAAAAGGAAAAAAGATGGTAGAATCAATAATGATGAAGATAATGAATTTGACATAGCTATAGAACTAGTAAATATGGACTACTGAAGCGTAAGAGAGTTTTTCGATGCCCTAAAAAATAAATATTTAGATGATTCTGAAATATACCCACTACTAAATCACATATGCGATAACTTATCAGAAATGCGAAGAATTTCAGAGAAACATACTAACATAATCCAAGAAAAAGAACAGAATAATCATAAATTAATATAAAAAATTTTGCATTTTTTATGGTTTTCGGATATAATATATTCAGTGTTTTACAATTAAACAAAAATAAAGAATGATAAATCTAAAAAATGTAGAACAAGTAGTACAAGACATCAAAGATATAAAAATTCAGTGAGCAACTAATATTGCAAAATCAGCTTTTGAGATTCTTTTTAAAGAATTAAAATCTCAAAAATTTGAATCATTCGTCGAAGCTCACGAATTCACAAAAACATCGATGAAAATGCTGGAAGATGCCCGTCCAACAGAACCAATGCTCTTCAATGGAATGAGTTATATTTATACAAAAATCCAACCAGAAATTGAAAAAGCTGATTTAAAATCATTCTTAAATATTTCCATCGAAGCAAGTGAAACATACTTTAATATGATTACAGATACTGCCAAAAAAGCCATTCAAAACTGAGTATGAATTATAAATTATTGAGATGCAGTGTTTACATATTGCCACAGTAGCTCTGCCATAAGAACAATTCTCGCAAATAAAACAAATGGAGTTGATTTTGTAGTTTTCAACGGAGAAACTCGCCCACTTTATCAATGACACAAAACTGCCCAAGATTTTCTAAACGCTGGAGTAAAAGTAACTATGGTCATAGACAATGCAGCTCCATTTATTATCGATGATAGTAATCCAATGTGACTAAATATTAATTGTGCAGTAATTGGATGCGATGCACTAAAATTGGATTGAAGCGTTATCAATAAAGTTTGAAGTTTTTGAATTTGTTCAACGGCATATCATTCAAAGATCCCCGTATATATTGCAGGAAACTTATTAAAAACTGATATTCATAACGATGTACATATTGAAACTCGTAATCCACTCGAAGTATGGCCAGACAAACCAGAAGAATTAGAAATTATTAATTTTGCATTTGATCAGATTCCTGCTAAATATATTACATGAATCATTACAGAATTCTGAATTATTAAACCATCTGATTTAAAAGAAACTGTAAAGAAAGAATATCCATGGATGGCAGAATCTAAATCAAGAGAAGAAAGAAGATAAAAATCAGATTTTTTATTTGAATTTATACTCAATATCAATATCAAAGATATTGAGTTTATTTTTATATGAGTAATATATGCGAGATTATATAGTTCAATCACGAAATAACTTTATCCAAGCTTTCCCAGAAAAAATTCCTCCAATATTTATAGTCCTATTAGTGGGAGTCATTATCCAATTCGTTAAAATCATTATAGATTCCATCGTAGAAAAAAGAATTTGTTTTGATCATATCTTTATATCTTGAGGATTCCCTTCATTTCACACATGAGTGGTGAGCAGTGTAACGGTCCTTGCATTATTGGCAGATGGAATATTTAGCATTACATTTGCCATAGCATTAACTTTTTCAATGTTATTTGCTTATGATGCAATGAATGTAAGATATCAAACATGAAAACATGCCGAATATCTAAATGCAATTAGAAAAGATTTGCAAGAAAATTTTCTCATGACACAGCAATCTCCTAAAAAATCAAAATTAAAAGAAAGACTCTGACATACTCCAATGGAAGTTTTATGAGGATTCTTATTCTGAGTTATTCTAACTTTTGTATTCTATTACATGCGATATGTCTAGAGGAATAGTTAATCAAAAACCGTTTTCTCACAAAAAACGTAAAAAAACTTTTAAAAAGATGCTAAATAGATCTGGGATATCTATTCCTGAATTTAAAATTAATCAAAAACTTAAAAATATATTGTCTCGGTGAATGCTATTTATCATAATAGTTATATTTTGAATTTTAATTTTAGTTAAAACTTTATTCTTTCAACCTAAACAAAAAATAACCAAAGTAAAATTTTCCGAAGACACTCTATCTACATATCAAGATATCGAACTATTCAATCTAATATCAAACGAGGTAAAATGAAAAAATTATTTCATTCTATCATCAAATAAAGATGAACTTCTTTCAAAAATTCAAAAAAAATATCCATTCGTGTGAGATATCGAGTTGCAACTCGAATCAAAAGAAGAAATTATCGCAACCGAGCCTAAAACTTTAATCATATGAATTCAGCTACCACTTGAATTACCAATTACTGCATATCAAACTACAGAAGCAACATTTCCACTTAAATCATCAAAAACCGAAGAAGCCTGATGAACTCTTGGAATTCAATTACTATACTATGAACCAAAAATTTTAATCAAACTAAACGACAAACAATTTGCAGTATGGGATGAAAATACTTACGTGGAATTAAAAGAATGAATGTTGCTATGAATAAGAAATCCAGATGAAGAACCACTATTCGTAATAGAGACACCAATGTATTTATCAGGTACAACAAATATAAACTGATTTTTCTTTGAAATTAGTTTACCAGAATTTATTCAGATTTCATCTCTTGCTAAAGAAACATTTCCAGACATGAAACGTTTTGTTTACTTAGCATGATCTACTAGAATAGCAATTTTCACATCTGACGATAAAACTCTATATTTTAATTTTCCTAAATGATCTCCAATTGAAGATCAACGAAATATACAAGTACAAAAATATAATATTTTAAAGGAAAAATATCACAGTTTTAAAGATGTTCGAACTATTGACTTAGGGGCGCTAGAAAACGATAAAGTAATTATTAAATATTAGAAATCTATAATTTTTCAACCTTCAATTATTGCACATCCATCTACAAAATATCCACCATTGAAGGTATCTCTCTTAATTTTTCAGATAACAGAAATTTCAGAAGGAATCAAATCTGATTGACTACCCTTTCACCAAAATAATAAATGCAATAACTGGTTTCATCGATGAGCATAAAGTTTCATATGTGCACTTCCATTTTTTCAAACTTTTTCAACTTTCTGAATTTGTAAATCTTCAAATAGAAATAAAGGTTCTTCATTACATTCTCAGAATGGTTCAAATTTTTCTAAAAACTCAAAATTTCAATTCGTCCATTCTTCTGGATAAATTTTTGTATCTACCATCAAAACTTTTTCTAAATCAGATTCTTTTATTCTTTTCTTACAATATAACTTCAATTTTTTATTCAATTTATCTAAATTCTCTAATTTTACAGTCAGTCCACCAGCTCACTGATGTCAACCAAAACGATCTAATAATTCTGAATGAGCCTTTAGCATATCAATCACACTGAAATAGTCAGGTCATCTTAAACTAGCAGAAGCTGATCACTTTTCATTATCACATTTATAAACTATAGATGGTTTATTGTATTTTTCTGTCAACCTTCAGGCAATAATTCAAATTACTCATTCATGAAAATCTGGGCTCATTGCAATCAATACAGAATCTTCTACATCAATTAATTGCTCTGCAATCTTTACTCATTCTTCTTGAAGTCTTTTTCTCTCCTGATTAATTGCATCCATTTTTTCGAGAAACTCAATTTGAGAATCTCACTCATGCAAAAATACATTCAAACTATCATACGGAGACTGTATTCTTCATCACGCATTAATTCTTGGTCAAATCACAAATCAAATATGATATGTATCTATTGGAGACTTTATATTCAAATATGAAAGAAATCACTGCAAACATTTTGGTAAATTATCAGGATGACGATTCATCAACTCCAATCACCTTTTTACTATGAAACGATTTTCTCATAAAAGTGGAACAACATCTGCTACTGTTCATATAGCAACTATAGGCAAAAAGAAATTGAAAATCTGATTCTTTCTTTCATTCGAAAAATTACATTTAGACAATATCGCTACTATAAGTTTGAAGGCGACACCTACTCAAGCCAATCATTTGAACGGATAATCAGGAGAACAATTCTGATTGAGTACAGCAACCGCATCAGGCAACTCATTTAATGGCTGATGGTGATCAGTTATCAATAAATCAATTCAGATTTCTTTTGCATATTTAGCTTCCTCAATGGAAGTGATTCAATTATCTACAGTGATAACCAATTGTACTCACTTAGATTTCATCTCATCTAAATGATAATTTCTTAGTCAATACCCATCTTTATGCCTGTCTGGATACATAATGCTCACATATGGATATTTCAGAAAATAACGAAAAAATTTATATAAACAATAACTAGCAGTAACTCAATCAACATCATAATCTCAAAATATCATTATTTTTTCATTTTTTTTCATTGCTTCCATAATATGCTTTACAGCTTTATTCATTCAATCGATTTTGAAAGGATCTATCCATGTATGACTTAAAGTTGGCTCAAAAAAAGCATCAGCATCCGATGCAATTTGTCTGATTTCCAATAACCTTTCAATCAGCGTTTTTTCATATGATTCATTGAGTAATTGATATTTCATATAATATTTAATCAATTCAAAAAAATCTGATTTGAATGTACGATTCCATACTTAAAATTCAAGTGTGAGTTAATTTATTAATATTTATGCAACATATATCTATCTACATCAAATTCTGAAAGCTTACAATATCAACCCCTAGAAGGATGTAATGGATTTCAATCTTTCGTTAATCAAATTTTTAAAAATCTTGGATTATATTTTTTCAATAAAGTGACTAAGTTTCTCAATTGTTGTATAAAATATTTTCTATCATCTATTATATTTCAAAAAGCTAACAATATATCCGGATTTTCCATTGAACTTATTAAGTTTTCAATAATTTCAAAATTTCTTTTCAGTATTTCTGAATCAATAATTTCTGATATATCTTTAGGGAAAGTTGCTCTCTGAGGAATCACGTTTATCATTGCAAATCAATCATATCAATTTACTTCTGCGAATCACATTACTTTCCTCATTGTCGCATCAGGTTTTTTATCATCTGCTGTACTAGGATTCATTCAAACAACAACCAAAACATTATTTCATTCTTTTTCAAGCAGAAATCTATTATTAAAATCTCATATCATCCTTATATTTTCTCGTTTCATGCATATATGTATATTAATTTCATAACAAAAACCAAACAAATATTCAGCTTGAAAGCATCTTTCTTTTCTTTAAAATTAGCCTCGTAAAATTCTGAAATGGAATTTATTTACTCAACCAAGTTATGCTAGATAAACTAGAAAGAATTATCACAAAATACGAAGCTCTTAGAGAAGAATCACTTTCTCCAGAAGTTTTTCAAAATCCTGAAAAATCTAAAACAATAAATAAAGAATTAGCTTCACTTGAAGATACATATAATATCGCAGTTGCTTATAAAAAAGCTCTAGAAAACCAAAAAAATGCTGAAGAACTTCTCGCAACTGAAACTGATGAAGAAATGGTTGCAATGGCACAGGAAGAACTAGATAACGCTAAAGCTCAAATCGAAGAATTAGATAAGCAATTGACTATCGCTCTCCTACCCAAAGATCCAAACGATGATAAAGATATTTACCTTGAAATTCGCCCTGCAGCATGATGAGATGAATCAGGATTATTTGGTGCTGAACTTTTGAAAATGTATTTATGATTCGCTCAAAAAAAATGATGGAAAACTGAAATAGTTGAAGAACAGCTTTCTGATATAGGTTGAGTTAAATTTGTGATGGTTAAAGTAACCGGTAAAAAAGTATATTCTCTGATGAAATTTGAATCGTGAGTTCATCGTGTTCAAAGAATCCCAGAAACTGAATCTCAATGAAGAGTTCACACTTCAACAGTCACGGTTGCCGTAATGCCAGAGGCAGAAGATGTTGATATTCAGATTGATATGAAAGACATCGTAATGGATACTTATGCTGCTTCTAGTAACTGATGACAGAATGCGAATAAGAATCAGACTGGAGTTAGAATTCATCATATCCCATCATGATTGATAGTTAATATCTGAGATTCTAAATCTCAAATTCAAAACAAAGAAAAAGCTTTCGCAGTTTTGAAGTCTAGACTATACCAAATTGAATTAGATAAAAAACAAGCAGAAGAAAAAAATCTGAGATGAAATCAGATTTGAACTTGAGATAGATCAGAAAAAATTAGAACATACAATTTTCCTCAGGACCGTGTAACCGACCACAGAATTCACGAATCATGGTCAAATTTACCAAGCATTATGGCTGGAAATATTGATGACATTATGGATAAGTTAGTACTAGAGAATCAGACTAAACTTTTAGAAGCTAGCATGAAAGAAGAATAATGTGACTACAAAAAAGATTAAATAAACGATTAATCAAAAGAGCTATCGGTAGCGAATATGTTTATCAAATTGAGGCAGATGAAAAAGCAAAAAAATGATTAAATATAAATGACGAAAATTATAAACCAAGTAAGATAAAATCATTTCTTGAAGATTGAGTCAAAGAAATGAAAAAAGAAGTTAAGAAAAAAAATTAGGCGAATAGATTATATATTATTCTACTAATAAAAGTAAACACATCACTCAGATACCAAGCACGAAACACAAAGCTTGGATTATAGATTGAGTAACTTTGGGATGTTTATGAAGCTCTGGGATTAAATCCGTTCATGCTATATATATAAATAATCATGCAGAGAAAGGCATCAAAAATTCTGAAATATTTTCCACATACTTTTGCAAAACAAGTGCAAGGATAACTCACACAAATGCGGTAAGAGCCGAAAGAAAATTCAGTTTCAAAGCCTTCATCTTAGAATATCATCCATGAATCAACACTCCGAAATCTCCAATTTCCTGTGGAATTTCATGTAAGAGTACAGCGAGGGCTGTTGCTATTCAAACAGGAATAGATAATAAAAATGCTGATGCAACAACTAATCCATCAATGAAATTATGTACAATATCTCCGACCAAGTTCATCTGTGCAAATGAGTGCTGATGTGTTGCTGTGATTGGCAAATGGCAATGATTCCAATTGATTATCTTTTCAATTATAAATCAGAGCAAAATTCATCACAAAATGAATAATGCTATATGCTCATTATATCCATATTGTTCAGCTGTTTCTCATAATAAATGCAAAAATGCATCTCACATCAAAGTTCCAGCAGAAAATGCAATAAAATAAATCAGAATTTTTTTGAGTTTTTCTGTAGAGATTCAGAGTGTAACTATTCATATCAAAGATACACAACTGATTATTAGCACACTTACAAATGAATAAATTATAGCCGGAGTCATATTTAGAAAGACAAGATAAATAAGGACCTCCCTTTGGCAAGGGAGGTGGCGAGTGAAACGAGCCGGAGGGATTTGTCATTCAGAGGCAAACGAAGTGAAGCCGAAGAATCTAGTAAAATCTCACTCTACCCCTCTCCTAATAAAAAAGTGAAACTTTTTCTGGATTCTTCGCTAACGCTCAGAATGACGAGTATAATGTAAAATATATCCACCTGTCGCTACGCTTCTTCCCCCAACCTCCTCTAAATCTCCTCCTATCAGAGGAGACTTATGAGATTTTCAACCTCCGAAGGGGGACCAAAATTTTCACAATAATTGAAAATAACTTAATGCAAATAAATATCAAGAGATGTCTTAAAAATTAGGATAAAACAGCCACACTACTAATTATAAAAAATCACAATTTAAATTTGCATTTTCAATAAAAAAGTTTATAATTTCGTCATCTAAAATATATCATTTTAAATATATTTTGAATGATAAAATGAAATATTTAAAAATATTAATTGATTCGAAAAATACAGTTTTTACGATATCGGAACTAAAATTTCTGTTTAATGTCAAGAATTCCGTGCAAATAAATTTAATCATGCAAAGGATGAAAAAACAGTGAATAGTTAGAAATCCATGATATGGGATACGAACTTTAAATGAATATGATAAATTAGAATTATGATCTAAACTCAGAAAAAATTCATACATTTCACTAGAATATAGTTTACAAAAAAATGGAATAATTTTCCAATCGTATGAAAAAACTATTACACTAGTTTCAAACAACACTTTCATCAAAAAGATAAACTGATTAACTTTTGAGTTCCACAAAATAAAACAAAGTATATTAACCAATCCATTATGATTAGTTTATACATGAAAATATTATATAGCCACTCCAGAAAGAGCTGCTTGTGATATGATTTATCTATACAAAAATATTGTTTTCGACAATATACATACATTGGATATCGAATCATTATCAGAATTATCAAAAATTTATCCACATACTACATCTTTATTAATTAATAAACTAATTAAAAATGTTAAACCAAGAAAAGCATAGAGTAATAATGTTTCAAATAATAAATGATATTTTTGATTCTGATTTAAAAGATGTTTTAGCTTTTAAATGATGAACTCTTGCATATTTCGTTCATCAATTACCTAGATTTTCCACTGATTTAGATTTTGATATAATTTCTCCATGCCAAAATATAATAGAAAAAGTAGAAAATATAGTCAAAAAACACTGAACCATTAAAGATAAGAAAGATAAACGACATACATATTTTTTATTACTGGATTATGGTTCAGATGAACACAATATAAAGATTGAGATAAGTAAAAAACAGTATAAAAATACTGAATATGAAATAGTAAATTTCTTCTGAAAACAAATTAGAGCCATGAAAAAATCTAGCATTTTTGCACATAAATTAGTAGCATTAAGTGAAAGAATGAAAAATAGAGATTTATTTGATGTGGACTATTTCTTCAAACAATGATTCCCTATAAATAAAGAAATCATTTCGGAAAGAACATGATTAACTTATAAGGATTTTCTCGAAAAACTATTAATAATCATTCCAAAAGAATTTAAGTCTAACACAATTTTAGCGGAGATATGAGATTTAATCTCAAACAAGCAAAAAACTTTTATGAAAACAAAAATGGTAGATGAAGTTCTATGATTTATAAAATTAGAGTTATTTAATATATCAAGAAATTGATAATAATCACTAGCAAAACTTGCATTTCTAAAAAAATGGCTATACTATAAGCGTGAAAAAATTAAAAAATTAAGATTTTTCACGCTAGAATCTCTCAATAAAAGAATTCAAACACTAACATCCAAAAGAATAATAACATTAAATGAATGGGCGAAAAAGAACAACAAAAACGTTAATTCATATCTAAATAAAGCTAAAAGGCAGACTATTCCTGCATTTAGAAAATGAGATAAATGGATGATATCTGAAGAATTTGAGGGATAAAAGAGAAAAAGAAAAGAGCCGTTTGGCTCTTTTAATTGTAATATCATTCAGCAATTATCATTTCCTTTGTATATAACTTTGAATTACTTGAATTAAATTCATATTTCACATCAACATCAAGATTCTCTAACGACAGCAACTTCCATGATTTACATTTATATATATTGTTACCAACTCCGACAACTTCAAAAGATAGTAAAAAATGATGTGCATCTTGCGTAATTTTAAAATCTTCAGAAGGAGATAAATAAAAGCTTCTTTGTTTTGTATTAATATTTTTTATATTAAAGGTCTTTATCTCTAAGTATTGAGTATTTCAAAATCTATCTTTAAATTCGATATCAGGATATCATACCGATTTTTCTTTTCATGATTTTCAATGAGGAGTTGTCGCAATCATTCATATTGCACGAAATGCATTTTTAACATACAACTCTATACGATTTCATACTTCATTTACTCTAGAACTAATAAGTCATTCTTTATTTACATTATCTCAAGATAAGTTAGCCACTTTTATCAAATCATCAAGAATTACTCTATCATTATTATTGTTTTTATCAAAAGGTATAATTTTATATCAAGAAAGAGAATCTATAACAATATCAAGAGGAATATTTTTTAAAGGTTGAAGCATACACTTTACAATTTCTTCCAATTTTCTAGTTCTTTCATCCATAATTATTTATTTTGAGAATAAAACTATACGATTTGTATTCGTTCATTTATTATTATTAGATACTCACCATATATTTGCCGTCTTTGTAAATTCCTGGTCATTAACCATAATTCATTCACATTTAAATCATTCATTAATTCAAATTAATACAATATACTCATCTAAATTAATTGTTCAGTGCTTAACTTCTCATACTTCAAACGCTATTTTTCATCATACTTTCATTATCCTAAAAAATTCATGAAAACATTTTTGCATAAAATCACACCAATCCTCCACTGTTTTTGATGTTGTAATATGTTTTCAAATTTCTTGAGCATCTATTCAATTAAACCAACATCTTAACCGGTTATCTTGTGCATAATTTATAACATCCAAGAAAGGAGGAGATGTAACTAACAATGATACTGAATTATCCTTAATCTCAGGAGTTTCTCGTGCATTTTTATTTAAAAATTGTCCTTTTTTTCATACAATATTTAATTTTTTAATTATCTCAGGTGTAATATCTTTTTTTAAGGCTCTAGATTTTTTCAAAATAATACTTTTTGTATCTCTATATTCTGGGACCTGATTAAGTTTCTTATTTATTTCTATTTGCCTCTTTTGAGTTACTGCTTGATTCGGAGGTAATGTATAAACAGAAAAATATCATTTAGAATGTCATGTTAATCTTGATGTAGCAACCATCCTTATCCAGTTATCAATATTATCTGGATTATCCCCTAAAAATTGATTTTTTAATCTTAATATTTCTTTCAAAGTTTTTTCATGATAAAACATAGAAAGGTCTATATCTGGAATTATTATATCATCCGAAGGAATATTATTTAATCTTAATTCTATCTCCTTTTCATCTGGTATAAAGAATCTGGGATATGTTAATATTTTTGTTAAAGGGTTTATATCATTAACAATAACATTACGTCATAATAATCCAGCCTCTATTGCTGTAGTTCATCTTCAACTAAATGGGTCATATACCACATCCTTTTCCGAAGTAAGGAATGTTATAAAAAAATTTGGTAGTTCTGCCTTGAAACAAGCACGATAAGAAATTTCATGTAAAGAACTAGATTGTCTTTGTCTTGAAGTCCAAAATTCATTTATAAATTGCGTTATACTATGTCATCACAAAGTAAGTATTTTTATTTCTGTTTTTTTACCATTTATCGAAAAATCTTTTAGTATTTCTTTTATATCTCACATTAAAATTAAAAATTATGGTGTAAAGCACCACAAATTATGAAACCAAAAAAAGACACCATAATTCATGGTGCTTCTGAATAACAATAGACTACTTTTAACAGCAACTACAATTACTCCCACGAACTATGATGTCGTTTGTTGTAGTTGAACTGCAAAAATAGTCTAAAAATTAATAGTAGTCCTTTGACTGCTATTCAGAAGCAATTCATTTATTATCAAAATTGAGTTTTATTTCAAGCTACATTTAAAATTTTTCTATACAAAAAAATGCCAGCCCATTTAGAACTGACATTTTCTTTATTCTTCCCCTCTTTTTAAAGAGGGTGGATGAAAGCCGGGAGATTTTAAAATCCTCACCCCGATAAATCGGGGAGCTCCTTTAAAAAGGAGCAAAAAAATCCCCTCTCCTAATAGGAGAGGGTTAGGGTGAGGTTTACGCTTCTGCATCTTCTTCATAAGTTTCTCCATCATCATTACTCTCCTCAACATCATCTTCTTTTTCCTCTGATGGATTAACCACAGCTGAAGGAACTACACCTGGAATTGTGAAAAGATTATCTTGTTCTTCTGGTCAGTTTTTCTTCTTTTCATCTTTATATTTTCTATTTTCATCTTTCTCTTCCCATGGACGATAAGCAATAGCTATCGCTTTATCCGAAATCTTAACTAATGGAGTTTCAGGTTCTGCGAGATGGATATTATTTGAATGTAATGTTTCCATACTTCCATCATCAAAGCGAAGTCTGACAGCTCATTCAATGATTGATAATCATCATTCAAGCTCATCATCTCCTGTCATAACTACTTGTCATTTTCTAGCTCTCTTCCGCATCTTGAGGTCATCTAATGAAAGTAATTTAGCATTCTTGTTTGAATGGATAAGAATAAATGGTTCATCTTTATACAAGAACATATTGGCAACCTGATCTCATTCTTGCAATTCGATAGCCTTAACTCATCATGCCGTCTTTCACATTGGTCTTAAATCTGCCGTATTGAATAATAGCATCCATCATTGCTTAGTTATCACTCAAAGGTTATCTGAATCATTAACAGCTTCCACTTTAACTATCTTTTCTCATTGTCATAGATTCATAATAACAGTTGGGAATTTCTTGAATGAAAGAACCAATTCTTTCTTAATCTTTTTGATATTATTCTGGTTAGTAAGGAATGTTAGGTATTCATAATTATAATGCAATGTCTTAGCAAATACTATCTTTCATCTTAAATTAAAATGATTCTTTAGGTTAACAGATGGTTTTGCCATAGTATGCTGTCAAAAATCTTTCAATCTTTGTACAACTAATTCTCATAAATCAGTAATAACAATTAATCTATCTTGATTATGAGTATAAATTAGATCAATAGTCTCTTCTGGAATTGTCTGTATTCTAGATTGATATAATACTCTCATAGAATAATCAGCTCATATCCAACAAATAACATCCTCTTTAACTTTATCTGCTGCTGCTTGAATAGCCTTAATACTTCATGAAAGATTTAATAATGATGTATCATCAGAAACATCAGTTTTTCTTTCATCTCCATATTTTTGTTTCATATAATCAAACTCTGATTGAACTACCTCATCAAGCTTAAATGGATTATTTAGAATTTCAGTTAATTCTGCTATTTGAGCTTGTTTTTCTGCTATTTCATCCATAATCTTCTGGATTTCCAATCATACTAATGATTGCAATCTCATCTGAAGGATATACTCAGCCTGTTCTTCAGAGAATTCAAATTTACTCATTAAGTTATCTTTAGCTTCTTTCTTATCAGCTGAATGACGGATTGTAGCAATAACTTCATCAATAATATCAATAGCCCTTTTTAATCATTCTAATATATGAAGCCTATCTTTAGCTTTTTGTAATTGATAAGCAGAACGACGACGAACAACTTCACGACGAAATGTTACGAATTCCATCAACAATTCTTTGATATTTAACAATCTTGGCTGAGTTCATCAATCAACCAATGATACATTATTAATATTAAAATTAGTTTGTAGTTCAGTGAATTTATAAAGTTGAACTAATACAGCATCAGGATTAACTCCCTTGCGAAGATACAATACAATTCTATTTTTATTCTTATTACTCTCATCTCTAATATCTGATATTCATTCTATTTTTTTATCCACCACTAACTCTCATATCTTAGATACAAGAGCAGACTTATTTACAAGATATGGAATCTCATCGATAACAATAACATGAGAATCTTCATAAACTTCAGTATGTGTTTTCCCACGAACAACAATTGGTCATTTTCATCTTCTATAAACCTCTTTAATATTTTCTCTATCAAATATTACTCATCATGTTGGAAAATCTGGTCATTGAATTATATCCATAATTTCATCAACAGATACTGAATATTCTACTTCTTTTTCTTCTTCTACTCACTCTTCATTAATGACTGTAGCCATCATTTTCTTACCCTCTTTCTCTAGTAACAAATGACAAGCATCTAATACTTCATTTAAGTTATGAGGAGCCATATTTGTTGCCATACCTACAGCAATTCACATCGTTCAATTACAAAGCTGATTGGGGAATTTTGTAGGAAGCATAACTGGCTCTTTCAATGTTCAATCAAAATTTAATCTCCAATCAATTGTATCTTGTTCGATATCATCCATCATCTCTTCGGCCAATTTTGTAAGTCTAGCCTCCGTATACCTCATAGCAGCTGCTCCATCTCAATCTATTGAACCAAAGTTTCACTGTCAATCTACTAAAGGATATCTCATAGACCAAGTCTGAGCCAAACGAACCATAGCATCATATATAGATGCATCTCCATGTGGATGGTATTTTCACATTACTTCTCAAACAATTCTTGCTGATTTCTTATGTTTTTGGCTATAAACATTATTCATCTGATACATTCCAAAAAGTATTCTCCTAATTACAGGTTTTAATCAATCTCTTGTATCAGGCAAAGCACGAGAAATAATAACAGACATTGAATAGTCTATATAAGACTGTGTAATTTCAGTTTCAATAGGATGCTCAATTTCAGGTTGATGATGTGTCTGAGCATTCAAGAAAGCTTCATCTTTATCGTTCATAATTTTTTTAATGAGAATAAAAAAAATAGGAATTTTCACTACATATCTTATAGGAAATCCAATAAAAATTTCAAGATAACAACTATTGACTTTTTAAAAAGTGATTTATAATATACATTTTAATCGTATAATTTTATACATGCTAAAGAAATACCAATTGTTACCATATTATAAAATCACAAAATAGCGTATTTTTTATTTTTTAAATCGAACTTGACATCATTGTAATAATTTGTATATTGTACATGCAAAAATAAAACCTATTTCAGTATGTGCAGGTATAAATACAGGAAAGAACACTACAAAAAGATGTTCTGTAGAGTAAATAATCCCCTTCTTAAGAAAGCCTCCAAGATTGTAGACAATTTAGTTGGCTCAAAAGAAGAAAAGTTAGGTCAGCTTGAAATGATTGTCAATAGTGAAGAATTCAAAGAAAGGCATCCTGGATTCGAAGCTCAAGACTTGGCTACTATTGCTAAATCTATGATCATCTAATCTGTTAAACCCTATAAGCCTCCAGTTGTATCAAACTGGAGTTTTTTATAATGATGGTATAGGAAAATGTTTACAGCATTCTATTACTTCAGCATGAATCATGTTTAATTTTGCATTATCAGCTCTATTTTGAATCGCCTCATGAATAAATCTTGCAATATGTTTTGTATCATCTTCTTTTATTCCCCTCGTAGTCATAGCCTGCATTCAAATTCTAAGTCATGACGGATTAAATGGTGGATTAGAATCATCTGGAATCGTAGATTTAGATGTAGAAATTCAAACCTTATCTAAAACTTTCTCAATATCTCATCACGTAAAATTTTCACTACTAAAATCCATCACTATCATATGATTATCAGTTCCTCATGTAACAAGTTTATATCAATATTTTAGCATTTCTTCTGCTAAAGTTTTTGCATTTATCAAAGTCTGATGTGCATAATTTTTAAATTCAGAAGTCTGAGCCTCTCCAAGTGCGACAGCTATTCATGCAATAGTATTCATATGAGGTCATCATTGCATTCACGGAAATACTGCCCTATCTATTATTGTTGGTAAATTCTCAATTGTATCTTCTGGCTTTTTCAACGGATTTGAAACAGTTCATTTAGAAAGAATCAATGCCCCACGAGGCCCACGAAGTGATTTATGTGTAGTAGTCATCATTGCATGAAATCCATAATCAAACGGATTTTTTAATTCTCAGGCTGCAATAAATCATCAA
>FLNW01001261.1_pt1 | contig 48928 bp, 32 predicted proteins | sample 1140371 | NCBI WGS metagenome assembly FLNW01 (sample SAMEA3878170, study PRJEB12797) | bioreactor metagenome | biome: Moose rumen | place: Sweden | collected 2011-10
TGATCGCTGAAATGCCATACCTCATTTATCCGAATCCATTAGAAAAACCAGCATCATCCAAAATATTACCACTACTGCCACATAGATGGATCCAATCGCATCCTGAAGCAATTTTGGATGCATCCAACCAATAACTCATTCTCAATCATACCATTAGGGCTGTAACCAATTGGAGTTACAGCCCTAACTTTTGTATATACCTGTACTTTAATGGATGGTTACAATGGACCGATGTCGTCTCAGCTGTCAGCCATCAGCCGTCAGCCATCAGCCGTCAATCATTCGCCCGACTGTCTCGGTCTCTGAAAATATGCTATCCGAGAAATCGTCCTACCGGGGCGATTTTTCGGATGCTTAATGTCCGTACGTTTTTTCATAATAAATGCGCTTGTCTATTTGACAAATTAGCTGTAATTTTGCACCCGATTAAAAATGCGCCTTTTTGAGGGCATAAAAGTGGAAGAATTTTAATAAAAATCTTAATATGAGGAAACTTTTTGTTAGTCTGTCAATCTTGGTGGTTGTTACAATGCAGGCCCAACAGGTACCTAATGCGGGTTTTGAGGACTGGAGCGGTGCAACCTTCAACGGAGAGATTCAGCTTAAGGACTGGAATGCGTCGAACGTGGAGCAGAGTGCAGTGGGAATTACGTTCCGCTTCAATTTCGCTCACCGCGAAACCGGTCATAGCGGCAGTTATTGTATGATGGTTCAAGACCAGGAAGTAGGTGCTGCCGGAATTACCGAGACCAGTCCGGGTTATTTTTCGCTGGGTCAGCCATGGCAGTATCTGGAGGGGTTGAACGTGAACGGTGCCACCGCCGGTACGGCAGGCGGTATCCAATGGACTTACCGCCCCGACACCATGAGCGTGTGGATCAAGCGTACGGGTGATGACTGGGCCAAGGAGGACTTCTATCTCCTCTATTATGCATGGAACGGTCAGGCGCGAGGAGATAAATACAAGGCGAAGAACCTGAGTTGTACGTCCGTGACCAAATACGATGAGGAGTCGGATGTGCGCCTGGCGCTGAATGGCAACGAGTGCGGAACGGCGGTCAAGGCTACTCAGGTGGCGGAAGGGATGTGGCGCGAGCGCAAGAACTATGGTCAATGGACCAACATCCGCGTGCCGATCTATTATATGAACAATACCGTGCCGACCACGATGAACATCATCTTCTCGGCCTCCAACTACCCGAACTTCCGAGCCAACAGCGGTCTCTATGCCGGCAACTCGCTCTATGTGGACGATGTGGAGCTGATCTATTCGTCCAAGATCCACAATCTGTATATAGACGGCAAGGAGTGGAAGGGCTTTGACCCCAACAGCAGTGAGGTGCAGACCTATGCGCTGGGCGAGAGCGCTACGGCTATCCCGTCTATCGAGGCGGTGCGTGGTGCCGGTGCTCTGACCAATGCCTCGGGTACAACCGTGCAGTTTGCCGGACGTACGCTCTCCGGCTCGGAGATCACTATCACCAAAGGCAACCTGACCAATACGCCGACGGTGATTACCGTCCAATCGGAGGACGGCAAATCCACCACGACCTACAAGATCCAGTTCACCAAAGCCGCCAGCTCGAATGCCAAACTGGCGTCTATCTCGGTGAACGGCGTGGCGGTAGATGGCTTCTCGCCTACCAAATACACCTACAACGTAACGCTGCCATACGGCACTACCTCAGCACCGGTGGTAGCCGCTGAGGGACAGGAGGACGGCCAGACGATAGCCATCACGCAGCCTGCGTCCACTACCGGCACGGCTACTATCAAGGTGACGGCTGCCAACAAAACCGCCACCCAGACCTACACCCTCCATTTCTCGGTAGGCCAGCTGGCGGATAACACGCTGCAGGATATCCGCGTCAACGGCAACTCGATTCCGGGCTTCACGCCCTCGCAGACCACCTACAAGGTATCGCTGCCGGTAGGCACATCCAAACTGACCATCGAGCCGGTATCCGCCTATCCAGCCGGTGCGCAGACGATCACCGTCAGCCCCGCCACACTGCCTACGGGCGAGGCAATCAACGGCGCTACGGTACAGATTTCCGTCACCACGCCCGGCAATGCTACGCCCAAAGTGTACAAACTCAATTTCCGGCTGGAGGCATCGTCCTATAGCTATCTCAAGGACCTGCAGGTCAGCGGCAGCCAGATCCAGCAATGCAGTCCCGCCAAAGCGGATGACCCCATGCAGATAGATTTCACGCCGGAGAACATGACCTACTATGTCAATCTCCGTATGGGAACCAAGAAAATGCCGGAGATCAGTTATACTCCGGGCGACGAATACCAGAGCGTGAAGATAGACACCGCCGGCATTGACGGCACCACACGCGTCACCGTCACCGCCGGCAACCAGACCGACCAGTCGGTTTACAAACTGATTTTCTCCACCGAGAAATCCGAAATCTCCACGCTCGCCGGTATCAAGGTGGGCGGCGTGCTTATCGACGGCTTCCGTCCGGACAAGACCACCTATGATTATCCGCTGCCGGTAGGTACAACCGTTCTGCCGGCTATCGAACCGGTGCCCGGCGACGAGTACCAGAAAATCACGGTGACCACCAACGGCGTCAACGGCGCTACACGTATCACCGTTTCCGCCGAGAACGGCAACACCACCGTGTATGTCATCAATTTCTCGGTAGCCGCCTATACCGACAACACACTCAAGGCGCTCTACGTGGACGGCACGCTGATCGAGGGCTGGAATCCCGAGACCAACGATTACTATGTCAACCTGCCGCAGGGCACCACCGTGCTTCCGGCAGTGACCTACGAGTTGCAGAATGCGGACCTGCAGACCGCGACCGAGCGCAAGCCTTCGGGTGTGACAGGTGATTACCGTATCACTGTCCGTCCGCAGAGCGGTGCCAGCCGCACCTATACCATCCATTTCTCGGTGGCTACTTCGTCCAATACCGCCCTGGCGATGATTTATGTGGACGGCGAGCCGATAGAGGGCTTCCAGCCGGAGGACACTGTTTATACCTACAACCTGCCGGAGGGAGTGACTACGATTCCTCCTGTCACGTTCGAGAAGGCGGAGAGTACGCAGCGCGTGCTGAGTGTCCTGCGCGACACCGTCCAGACTATCACCGTGACGGCGGAGAGCGGCGCCAAGAGGGTATATAAAGTCAATTTCCATATCCAACTGTCGGAGAACGCGTTTCTGGAGATGATTTACCTGGACGGCGACTCTCTGGAGGGCTTTGATCCGAAGACGTTTGACTACACGGTCGAGCTTGCCGGCACGGTCTCTCCGGCTATCACCGTGGACAAAGCACCCGGTCAGCAGACAACTGTCACCAAGCCTCTGGGAACCGGTACTGCCACGATTCTTGTAGCACCGATGATCGGCGCTACCCAGCGCTACACCATCCATTTTGTAGCCAAACCCACGGAGACTGTCCAACTGACCAATATTCTGATTGACGGTGTGGCTCTGGAGGGTTTTGATCCGGCTACTGCGCACTATGAGCAGACCTATACACGCACACTCCCTGTAGTGACCTACGAGGCTGCGGCAGGCCGGACAGTGCAGTTGCTATGGCGCGGCGGGACAGCCTATCTGCATGTGAGCGACACCCTGGGCTCCAAAGCGGTGTATGACATCGTGTTCACCCGTCTGTACGACTCCAATACCGCGCTGGCGTCTATTCTGGCAAACGGCGAGGAGATAGAGGGTTTTGCCACAGAGAGGAAACATTATGATTTCAATCTGTCTGCCGGCAGCACTTATCCCGTGCTCAGCTATGAGAAGGGCGATTCGCTCCAGACGGTTGACTTCGGCCAGACAGGTGAGGGCGCATGGCAATGGATAGTCACCGCCGAGAACGGTGACACTACGGCTTATACCGTCCGTTATACCATCAACCCGTACACCGACGCTACGCTGGTGAATATCGAACTTCTGGATCTGCCGGAAGGTCAGACCTTTGTCTTTGATCCTTCACAAACCGCTTATCCGGGTATTCAGTTGGGCGAAGGTGCTCCGCTGCCCGATCTGGCAATCACCGCCCGCCCCGGACAGCAGGTACTGACCTATCAGGCGGACGAGAACACCCAGGTAGTGGTAGTTACTGCCGAAAACGGCGCACAGGCTATCTATACCATAGCCTATACGCGTACTCGAAGCAGCAATGCTCTGCTGGCGAATATCTACGTGGACGGTGCACCTCTCTACGGTTTCTCGCCGGAGACACATACCTACACCTATCCGCTGGCTCACGGCGCTACGTTCGTTCCGTCGGTCTTCCCTATAGGCCAGCAGGACAACCAGACCATCATGACGTGGATCGGCCGTCCCAACGGCACGACCACAATCCGTGTGACGGCACAGGACAGCACCACGGCCGACTACACCATTGCTTTCCCCGTGACGCTGGCATCCAATACCAAACTGGGTTCGCTCAAGATCAACTACGAGCCGCGGAGCGTGGATACCACCGAGTATGTGTTCGACATGCCTTACGGCACCGTCTATCCCTACGATGTGCAGTTCACCAAGGCGGAGCCCGAACAGCAGATTGAGTTCATCGAGGCACCGGTTAACGGCACAACCAAGGTTATTGTCCGGGCGGAGAACGGCGACAGCCGTACCTATTCGATCCGCTACAACGTGGCGCAGCCGGAAGGCGAGAATCTGATCAAACGTGTGGTATATTCCTACAAGACCGCTACGAATGAAATCAAGAAGGACAGCATTATGCCGGTCATCGGCGATAATGTAATCAGCCTGCCGTACGGCGCCAAGAGTTTTGAGGTGACCCGGGTGGAGAAAAACTATGCCGAGCAATCGGTTGTCTTCTACAACGGAGGTATCCGCCGCGGTGCCACCATTATCGCTGCGGCTAACCGCGAGGGAGTGGAGGATGTTACCTACACCCTGACGCCGCACATGCCGGAGTTTGACACTACGGGCAAACTCAAGGAACTGAAGTTCAAAGGAACTACCGTGCCTAATTTCCGTCCGGATGTATATAACTACATGGTCAACGTGACGGCACAGCCTACGGCGGCTGACTTTGTAGGCACAGCTTACGAAAACGGCAAGTCTGTTACCAAATCTACTATTGATGCCAAGAAGAAACAGATTACATTAACTGTTTCCGGCGGTGAGACCTATAGCGTTTGCTGGTATTATACCAATTATGAGGGCTTGTTTGATTTCTCTGGCGACTGGGTGGCAGTGTCGAAGGGAGTAGGCTACAAGCCTTCCGATATATGGAAGGTACCCGCAGATTATGATGACGGATATACGTGGAATATAGGGACTTTGGTTAATCTGACCTATACAACAGGAAAAGAAGTCACACCCGGCGGTACAAACGGCGTGATGCTTTCTACCCTGCGTGGTGCACCTATGAACGGCTCTGTACCGGGAATGATGACATTAGGGGCAATGACCCTTTCGCTGACCAGCAACGGTAACTCTACCTCCAGTGTCACCAAGAGTGCGTCTGCAGGAACCGCCTTCAAGAATACACCGGAGACATTTGAGTTCCTCATCAAACCGCTTTCAGCGAACAACATCTCCAACTGGAAAATGTGGCTTACGATGTCCGATGGCAGCAAATACAAGGAAAGCAATTACACTGGCAACTTCTCTTCGCTGAACACATGGACATCGGTGAGCGTGCCTGTCAGTTATACGGGCGTCGGCACAGTGTCCAAATTCAATGTAATGCTCTCGTCGTGTGACCAAGAAAATGCCAAGCAGTATGGAGGAGGAACAATATATGAGTCCAGCGTCATGTACGACCAGATACATTTCGGCTACAACTCCGAATTGACAGGCATGACCGTAGATGGCGTAGCCGCTACCAAGAGCGGTAATACCTTCACCCGTACGGTCAGCGCGGACTACGTAGGTCTGCCGGCCTTGAAATTCACCGGCGCGGTGCATGACCAGATGCAGACTATCGAGTGGCTTAATAATGGTGAGTGGGTCAATGGTGAGTTGAGAGCCAAGGTGGTCAACTACGGCGAGAACTCCACAGACAGCACCGTCTATACGGTGGTGCTCAAGCGTGCGGCGGTCACCACCACCGATTATGAGATATCCTTAGGTTCGGACTCCACCAAGACGGTAGGTGATACCACCTTCGTCTATCTACCCTATGGCACCAAGGCATTGCCGGATGTGGCTATTACACCTGCCAGCATCCACCAGCGTTTCGCTGTGGCGAAGAACGGCAATACCGTCAAGGTAACCGTTACTGCCGAGAACGGCACTGCCAAGACTACTGTCTATGCCTACTGCGATGCCAAGGCAACTGATCCGGGTCTGGAGACATTCGATCTGGAGGACACCAACGGAGCTTCCGTAGCCTACAGCACCGTGGATGCCGATGCATTCATCTATTCGATGACGGCAGCCAGGACCCCGTTCATCACCTACGAGAAGAAGAGCAACGGCCAGTGCGTCGATCTCAAATATATGGCTGACGGCATCGTCCTGACCGTAACGGCAGAGGACGGCACCACTCAGCGCACCTATACGTTCAACCGCATTGACCCGGTAGTGGTTACCAAAGCCAAGATAGAGTCTTTCGCTATAGGAGGGACCGGTCTGGACTATATAGGCGGCGATACGTATGAGGCGGATCACGAAAAGCCCGAAGGAGTAGTCACCTTTACCCGTCAGTATGACACCGACTCGGTAGTCTTTGTGCAGACACCGGATTCGATGGTTTGGAGAGTGTATGGCAACGAGACCCACACCTACCGGATTACCTATCCGACGGAGGCTTCCTCCAATGCGCAGCTGGCGAACATCCTGGTGAACGGCAATCCTCTGGAGGATTTCCTGCCTACTCTGGAGTTGTACGAGGTAGCTTCGGACACCGCTGTTGCTGTCAGCGCCGTAGCCGCAGAAGCTGCACAGACGATAACTGTTACCGCTACGCCTGCCGATGACGGTATCCACTACGAGGTAACTGTTACCGCCGAGGACGGAACTACACACAAGACCTATACTCTCAGCGTTACCCATCCGCTTAGTGATGACGCCTCGCTGGCGGCTATATTGCTGGACGGTGCGCCGTTAGCGGGCTTTAATCCTGACAGTGTCAACTATACCATTGTACTACCTTCGCCGGCGGTTAAGAAACAGCAGCCGCAGATGCCGTCTATCACGTATGTGGCGGGGCAAAGCGGACAGAAGATAGAGCTGGAGTCCGGCGAGATGAACAATGCACCCACCCAGATTATTGTCACCAGCGAGAAGGGTAATAACCAGACCTATAGCGTGCAGGTATCCGCCGAGCCGAGCCATAATGCGGAGTTGACGGGAATCCTGGTGAACGGCAATCTGCCGGAAGGCTTTGAGCCCGGACGCCATTTCTATTCGATTGAGCTTGCTACCGATGATATCGAGATTCTCACTACCGCCGAGGATTGTTTCCAGACGGTGGATATTATCCGCGCCGCCACCGACAAGGATGCCGACACCGTGCGTGTTACGGCAGAGGATGGCGTGACGACAAACAAGTATGCCGTCAAGATCTATGTGCAAAAACCCAGCTCGGACGCCCAGTTGGCGGCTATATTGCTGGATGGCGCACCTCTCACCGATTTCCGCCGCGACATCAATCCGACCCTGACTTTCAATCCCGGCAACAACCATTATGACATCAATCTGCCTTCTGGTACGACGGTGCTGCCGGAGGTGAGTGCGCAACTCAAGATGGACGGTCAGCAGGCGGATGTGCAGAAGAACGGCAAGGTGGTGACGATTACTGTGACGGCACCTAACGGCGAGGACGAGAATGACTATACCCTCAATTTCCTCACGCCTAAATCGCATTATGCAGACCTCAGTATGATCTTTATCGACGGCGACTCGCTGCCCGATTTCCGTCATGATGTGTATTTCTACAAGGTGGAACTGCCTGTAGGCACCCACGGTCTGCCGGAGACCATCGGTCAGGAGGGTGAGGCTACCCAGACCGTATATGCTACAGAGACCGACAACGAGAAGCAGCAGGCTATTATCCGCGTGGAGGCGGAGGACAACACCTATAGCAATACCTATACCGTGCTCTATCAGTTCAACCGGTCGGCCTCCGATACGCTGCTGATGCTCTATGCGGACGGGGACTCGCTTGCGGGCTTTGAACCGCACAGGTTCTTCTATTCCGATTCGCTGGCGGTAGGTACGACAGTCTTCCCCGAACTGAACTGGGAGGAAGCCGACGAATGGCAGACGATAGAAATGGATACGGTCCTCAGCGAAGCGTCCAACCTTATCCGTACCGTCAAAGTGACAGCGGAGAACGGCAACAGCAACACCTACACGGTATCCTACACAATCCGTCAGTCGGATGTAGATACATTGCAGGCCCTCTTTGTGGACAACAAGGTGCTGGAGGGGTTCAGTGCCCGCACGATGGAGTATTACTATCTGCTGACAGCCGAGCAGGCCGCCGAACTGAACGGCGCACTGCCTCAGATCACCTATACCGAAGGCGACCGATACCAGACCGTGCTCGTCTCGCAGGTTCCGGATTCGCTGAGCGGCAAGTCGCTGGGCTACAAATCGCTCATCACCGTTACCGCTGCTACCGGTGCGATGCGTACCTACACGATTCATTATCCGGTGGAGCGTTCGTCGGATGCTACACTCAATATGATTATGCTGGGTGGCCAGCCGCTGCCTGATTTCGATTCCGAGCGCTATACCTACAGTCCGCTCATCGAGGGTCTCCAACCGCTGCCGCTCGTTTCGGTGGTGAAGAAAGAGGAGGCGCAGACCTATGAGATATTCGTGGAAGCGGATACTGTACGTATAACGGTGACCGCCGAGAACGGCGACACGCAGGATTATACCCTGAGGTTCAACCGCCAGTTGTCCGACAACACCCAGCTGGCGAATATCCTCATTGACGGGCACCGCGAGTTCCGCTTCAGTCCGGATGAATACGACTATCTGGTAGTTCTGCCTTACGGCGAGGATACGGTTCCTGCGCTTGAGGTGGTGCTGCAGGATACCTTGCAGACCGTGCCGGCTTACCGCTACGACACGCTGGCTAACGGAGATATACAAATCATCATCACGGTGATTGCCGCCGACGGCAGGAACGAAGGCACCTATACGCTCACGTTCCGCTTCACCAGGAACAACGATGCCCGTCTGACGGCTATCTATGTGAAGGATGAGTTGCTGGCAGGCTTTGATACTTATCAGACCGAGTATGAACTCTATCATCCGTACGGTACCGACAGAGCCGCCTTCTATCATGCAGAGGACATCCGTGCGGATCGAAGCGATACGGCGGCTACCGTAGCAGTCAGTCTTGCGGAAGACGGAATGATTTTCATCAATGTGGTGGCTGCCGACGGCGTTACCGAGCAGACCTATACCATCCGTCAGCTCGTCTCGCCGGATACGGACAATTACCTCTCGGCTATTTTGCTGGACGGTGACACAATCAATGGTTTCGATCCCGAGCATACATTCTATACCTATCTGCTGGTGGAAGGCCAGCAGCCGCCTGCCGTGGAGGCTGTATGCCGTTCGGTTAACGCCGAGGCTACGTGGCGTACCGTATCTGCCGGCGATACCTGCCGTATAGCATGTACGGCTGCCGACGGAAGCGTGCGGATGTATTATGTACATTTCGCCGTCTCAACCATCAACGAGGCAGCCAATCCGACCTATAATGACGTGCTCCTGAAACGTATGCCGGGCGAGGCAAGCATGTTGGCGGCTACACTCCGCAAGGATGTGTCAATCTGTCTGTATGACCAGAGCGGTCATATGGTATTCTACGGCAAGGTGCCTGTAGCCGACCCGAATGATGTATCCGTCTCCGACGATCCTGCTACGATAGAGCGTCTCAATGATGTAGCCAATGCATCGTCAGGGCTGCTGATACCGATTGTCCCGGGGCAGATATACCAGTACGCATTCATGGTATCGGATTCCAAGATCATCAAGTCCGGCAAGTTCATCGCGCAATAAGCCGGACTGACATACCAAACCAACAAGAGGAGGCCGTGTGGTCTCCTCTTGTTTGGAATACATATGCCGCTTTCAGGCCGTCAATATGTGTCGTTCCGGTTGCCCTGTGCGTGCAGGAATACGGACTGAAGAATGTTTTTTATTCAGCGGTTTCCTCAACAGGGAACTCGGCAGCGGGTTGTGCGGGTGCAGCCTCTTCCACCTGGATAGCCGAGTGCTGCTGTGTGGAAGCCTGCCTGCCTTTGCTGAATCCTACGGCTGCGATGCTGAGGACTACGATGAGAGCCACCAGCGTCCATGTAGCTTTCTCCAGGAAATCAGCCGTTTTAGGAGCTCCCATGACCTGGTTGCCGCTTGCAAAACCGGCAGCCAGTCCGCCGCCCTTGCTGTTCTGTACCAGCACCAGAAGCGTCAGCAGGACAGCTGCAATGACGATAAGAATAGTTAGAAAAATGTACATAAAGCTATTTACGATTACGAATTAAAAATTACGAATTACGAATTACGAATATACTCGATTTCACAAATCGGCTGCAAAGGTACTGCTTTTTTTTTGAATATGCAAATTTTTGATGGTATTTTCATTCTTTTATAGCCTGTCGGGCTGCTCAGCCTACCATTTTGCTACGGTATCGTTGTAGATATTCTCCGCGATTTCTGTGATCATGGTGGCGCACAAATCGTCCTGTACATCGGTCAGCAGCCGGTTGGAATCGAAAGTCTGGTAGGCGGTGTAGGTTTTGTCGAACGATTCCTCGGGATGGATGTTGTTGGTGAAATGTACGGTTACGCGGATGGTGAGTTTGCTCTCGGAAGCATAGCTGTCGGCAGAGATGGCTCCCTGGCTGATGTCGTAGCCCACAATCTCGCCCTCCAGTTCCAGGTCTCCTCCGCGCTGTAGTATCTCGAGCCTGGTCTGCCGTTGGTAGAGGTCGCGGATACCTTCGCTCAGGTTGTTGCTCAGGGTAGGGTTGACCATCGCCGCATTGTTCGGGAAATCGGCTATGGAGATGCTATGCGTAGTCTGGTAGTTGATGTTGGCTCCGTTGAATTTGAAGCTGACGGCGCATGAGGACAGGATGCAGATGATACCGATTAGAGTCGCATATGCCCTGCATCTGGTCCCGATTCGATTCTCTCTCGTTAGTGTCTCGCCAGTCTGATTTTGATACTTATATCCCATAACATTAACCCTTCGCCCTTCGCCCTTCACCATTCACCATTACAACCCGTATTCTTTGATTTTGCGGTATAGAGTCCGTTCGCTGATGCCGAGTTGTGCTGCAGCTGTTTTGCGGTTTCCTCCGCACCTTTCCAGTGTCTGCATAATCATCTCACGGTTGGCGTCCTCAATCCGTCGGTTTCCTGTTTCCGGTGCGGCAGGTGTTGCAGCGCCGGTCATGGCGTTGAGCGGAGTGTCCGCCGCCAGCACTTCCGCTTCGGCGTCGATTACTTCGTTCTCCTGCGCCACGGATGTGATTGGAGATGCGGAGCCGGATGTGCGTCCTTGTATCTGTTCGCGCAGTTCGTGCAGTTCTTTCCGGGTTTGCATGAGCATGTTATACAGCAGTCCTATCTCGTGCGAGTAGTCTTTGCCCTCATCGGCATGCGAACGTCTCAAGACCAGACCGGATTGGTTCTCGTCCTCCGGCAGGTATTTGCTCAGTGTCTTGGCGTCGATATGATGGTTCATCTCGATGACAGCAATCTGTTCGGCGGTGTTTTTGAGTTGGCGGATATTGCCTCTCCAATAGGCGTTTTGCAGCATCCGTGTCGCCTCGTCGTTCAGCGTGAGCGATGGCATCCTGTAGCGTGTGCAGAAATCCACGGCGAACTTGCGGAAGAGCAGCGGGATGTCTTCTCTGCGTTCTCGCAGCGCGGGTACGCGTATCTCTACGGTGTTCAGGCGGAAATAGAGGTCCTCTCGGAACCGTCCCTCGTCAATAGCCCGCCGCATATTGAGGTTGGTGGCGGCTACTACCCGAACGTTGGTTTTCCTTACTTCGCTGGATCCCATACGCAGGTATTCTCCGGTCTCCAGCACCCGGAGCAACCTCACCTGTGTGGGCATAGGCAGTTCGCCTACTTCATCGAGAAAGAGCGTTCCTCCGTCAGCTATCTCGAAATAGCCTTTGTGTTCGCTCTTGGCATCCGTAAAAGCTCCTTTCTCATGTCCGAACAGTTCGCTGTCGATGGTGCCCTCCGGTATGGCGCCGCAGTTGACGGCGAAATACGGTCCGTGTTTGCGTGCGGAGTATGCGTGGATGATTTTCGGGAAATGCTCCTTGCCCACACCCGACTCTCCGGTGACCAGAACACTCAGATCCGTGGGGGCTACCTGCACGGCAATTTCTATGCCTCTGTTCAGCAGCGGACTATGTCCGATAATGCCGAAACGCTGCTTTATACTCAGTAATTCCTGTGGTGTCATAATGATTCCTGCCAAAATATTATGCAAAAGTACAACAAAATTTCGAAATATGCAAATTTATGTAAGAAAAAGTGCTTTATATTTGCGTATATCAAAAAAAAGTCGTACCTTTGCAGCCGCTTTACAAAAATGGATATGTCTAAAATACTGAAATCTCTTTTTCTGATTGTATCGGCCGGCGTGTTCCTGACCGGCTGCGTGACACAAAAGCAGATGACTTATTTGCGGGAGGTAAATGAACAGTCTGCGGATTCTATCAACAAAACTTTTCATGCCGTTTCGGAGATAGTGATCAAACCCGGCGATGCATTAACCATATACATCTCGGCGTTGGACAAAGAGGCTATCGAGCCGTATAACCTGCCGGCTGTTGCGTACAGTACGCCCAACAGCACCTCGCTGACTACGGTAGGCCAGTTGCAGAGTTTCCGCGTCAACGAGCAAGGCGATGTGGAGTTGCCGGTATTGGGCAAGTTGCATGTAGAGGGTCTGAAACGCGATGAAGTGGCGGAGCTCATCAAGCAGGCTCTGGCTACTCAGGTGGTGGATCCGCTGGTGCAGGTCAACATGGTGGGAGCCAAGGCTACCATCATGGGTGAGGTGAACAAACCCGGTCAGGTGGAGATTACCAACGGCCGTCTGACGCTGCTGGATGCGCTGGCTGCCGCCGGCGATCTGACGCCTTACGGTCGTCGCGACAATGTATTGGTGACCCGTGAGCAGGACGGCAAACTGGAGTTCGCACGAATCAATCTGACCAATCAGGACTTGTTCGCTTCGCCATACTACTATCTGCAGCAGAACGATGTGGTGTATGTTTCGCCCAACAAGGTGCGTGTAATCAACAGTACCAATGCCAGTCTATGGCTGAGTATGGTATCCACTGTAGCAAGTGCTGCTACGGTGATCGTGACGGTGCTCAGGTATAGTACAGGCAAATAAGTGACGAAAGCTGAAATTTGACAAATAAAGATTATGGAACAGCAAAACAATAATACCAACAACGAAATTGATCTTAAAAAACTGATTCGTGTAGTGCTGGAGCACTGGTGGTGGTTCGCTGCCGGAGTAGTGTGCTTCGTGGTATTGGGTATAGCTTATTACCTACGCAAGGCTCCTAACTGGACTACCGATGCCGCCATCATGATTCGTCAGAAAGACGGTGGTATAGGCGACCAGCTGGGAGCACTCAGTATGCTGGGTCTGGGCGGTAACAGCACGGTGGAAGACGAGGTGGTAGTTCTGTCCTCGCGCGGTCTGCTCTATCAGGCGGTGGACGCTTTGGACTTGTGGGAGGCTACCTATGTCAAGGACGGTTTCCGCTGGCAGGGCGAGTTCGGCCAGCATGCCGTCAAGGTGGATTATCTGGAGTTGACTGAGGACGCACAGATGCGTACGTTCATCATCAAGATCAAACCTACCAAATCCGGCTACAAGATCAAAACCAAGATGGGATTCTTCAACCGTTCTACCCGGCGTGTCAAGACCTTGGACGAGCCGATTGAAACGGGTATAGGAACCATCCGTATCCATGCCAATCGCGAGCTGAGCAGCGATACTACCTATCGTGTGATCCACTCGCGTCCGGAGCTGGTGGTAGCCGGTTATCGCAAACAACTCAAGATAGCCCAGAACAAGAAGGAATCGAACATCATCAAACTGACGATGCAGTCGCCTATGCCCCAGCGCGACAGAGCCTTGATTACGCAGGTGATAGAGCAATACAACCTCAATGCTATCGTGGACAAAAACATGATGGCATCCAATACCGCAGCGTTTATCGACGAACGTATGGCGGTGATTACCAAAGAGTTGTCGGAGGCGGAAGAGGCTGTCTCCAGCTACAAGGAGAGCAACAACATCGCGGATCTGGAAACCCAGGCACAGTTGTTCATCCAGGCCAGCAGCGCCGAGCAAAAAGCGTTGGTGGAACTGGAGACCCAATTGACACTGGTGGACTACGTGGACGATTTCCTGCGTGACGATACCAAGCGCAGCAGTCTGATACCGGCTAATATCGGTATTCAGGACGCATCGCTGGCATCCAGCATATCCGAATACAACACTGTATTACTCCAGCGCATGCGCATCATGCGCACGGCCACGGAGAAAAACCCGGTGATTGACCAGATTGATCTGCAACTGGGCTCCATGCGCCAGAATATCATCGCCACCATCGGTTCGGTTCGCGAGAGCCTGCAAATCCAGAAACGCAGCCTGCAGGCGCAGGACAACAAATACAACAAGCAGATCCAAGAGGCTCCGGAGAAACAATTGGAGTACGAACGTGCGCTGCGTAACCAGTTGATCCGCGAGAAGTTGTATATCTTCCTCTATGAGAAACGCGAGGAGAACGCCTTAGTGCTGGCTTCTTCGGCTATGCCTGCCAAGATTATCGATGCGCCTCAGCGGGATGTGGAGAGCAAGACGCCGAAACTTACCAAACTGCTGATTATCTGTATCTTCCTCGGACTGATGTTCCCTGCCGGATTGTTGTATGTATATATGCTGTTCAATGACCGCGTTGATGATCCCAAGGAGTATGAGCGCCGTGTCAAAGCACCGCTGTTGGGTAAGATTGCCGAGAACTCGCGCCATGAGCATATAGCTATCCGCGAGGGTGAGTCCACCGTATCCGCCGAGCTGTTCCGGTTGCTGCGAACCAACCTGCGCTACATGATTCCTTCGTCTATCAAAACGCCGGTAGTACTGGTTACATCCTGTGTCAACGGCGAGGGTAAATCCTATGTGTCCAGCAATCTGGCGCTGTCTCTGGCTATCTTGGGCAAGAAAGTGGTGCTGGTAGGTCTGGATATCCGCAAACCGATGCTGGCGGAGTATTTCAAATTGTCGAACAAAGGTCAGTTGTCGAATTATCTGGCAGACGACGATGTGCAACTGGAGGACATCATCATTCCTTCCGGCGAGAACGACAATCTGGATATCATTCCTTGCGGAATGGTGCCGCCCAACCCTGCCGAGTTGCTGCAGACCCAGCGTCTGGACGATTTGTTTGAGGAGTTGCGCAAGCAGTATGAATATGTGATTGTGGATACCGCACCGGTTGCTATGGTTAGTGATACTTATCTGCTGGGACGTGTAGCCGATATCACCATCTTCGTCAGCCGCTTCAAATATACGCCGACCGAAATGATCGATTATGTCAACCAGGTGGTTGAGGACGGTCGTATGAAGCGTATCGCCTGTGTGCTGAACGGCATCAAGGGTTCACGCGGCGGCTACGGTTATGGTTACGGTTACGGCTATGGCTATGGTTACGGCTACGGCAACGATGACAAAAAGAAAAAATAATGACAGTATGCGTGGCAGAGAAACCGTCGGTGGGTGAATATATCGCCCGAGTTTTGGGTGCCAACCAACGCAAAAACGGCTATTTTGAAGGGAACGGGTATCAGGTGACCTGGACTTTCGGGCATCTCTGCGCGCTACTGGATCCCCAGGAATATACCGATCAATGGAAGGGCTGGAATCTGAGCACGTTGCCGATGATTCCCGCCCGTTTCTCTATCAAGGTGCATGGCGATGAGGGCGTGCACCGTCAGTTTAATATCATCAAGGGTCTGATCGGGCAAGCCGACGAGGTCATCAACTGCGGTGATGCCGGTCAGGAGGGTGAACTCATCCAGCGCTGGGTCTATCAGAAAGCCGGATGCAGTTGTCCCGTCAAACGCCTGTGGGTCAGTTCGCTGACCGAGGATGCTATCCGTGAGGGGTTTCAGTCGCTCAAGGATCAGTCCGCCTACCAGCATCTCTACGAGGCAGGGCTGATGCGGGCTATAGGCGACTGGCTGTTAGGCATGAATGCCACGCGCGCCTATACTATCAGGTACGCGCGCGGGACGGGACACGATCGTCAGGTGCTGTCGGTCGGGCGCGTCCAGACACCTACGCTCGCCTTGGTGGTCAAGCGTCAGGCGGAGATAGAGCGTTTTGTTCCCAAGACCTATTGGGAGTTGAAAACCACCTACCGCGATACGCTTTTCAGTGCACAGATACCTGTCGAGGACGGCGAATATGCCATCACTTCCGAGGAGCAGGGAGAGGAACTGGTGAACAGCATCAAGGATCTGCCGCTCACGATCACATCCGTCGAGAAAAAGAAATCCACAGAGTATGCACCCAAACTCTACGACCTGACGTCGCTTCAGGTGGATTGCAACAAGAAATACTCTTTTTCCGCCGAACAAACTCTGCAACTCATCCAGTCGCTCTACGAGAAGCGTGTGACTACTTATCCGCGTGTGGACACCACCTATCTGAGCGATGATATTTATCCCAAGGTACCGGCTACGCTGGCGGGTATCAAGGGCTATTTCCCGCAGGTGGAACCTCTGCTGGCACTCAAAGCGGATGGCAAGAAAGGGGCGGGTTCGCTGCCGAAGTCCAAGAAGGTGTTTGACAACAAGAAGGTGACCGACCACCATGCCATCATCCCCACGGGTGTCCGTCCGGACAATATCACAGCCGATGAGCGCAAGGTGTATGATCTGGTGGCGCTGCATTTCATCGCGGCGTTCTATCCGGAGTGCGAGGTGAGCAACACTACCGTGCTGGCTAAGGCGGGAGAGATGGATTTCAAGGTAACAGGCCGCGAGGTGCTCAAACCCGGATGGAGAACGGTGTTTGAAAAGGGACAAGGGGACTCTAAGGATTCTAATGACCTTAGCGACCCTAATGACCTTAACGACCCTAACGATGCCGTTGAGAACTCCGAGAATAGCAAATCGCTACCCGCGTTCACCAAGGGCGAGAGTGGGGCGCATGTACCCCAACTGAAAGAGAAAACGACCACGCCGCCGAAATATTACACCGAAGCGACACTTCTCCGAGCTATGGAGACGGCGGGCAAGACAGTAGAGGATGAGGAACTGCGCGAGGCAATGAAGGAGAACGGTATCGGCCGTCCGTCCACGCGCGCTGCCATCATCGAGAAACTCTACCAGCGCAAATATATCCAGAAACAGGGCAAGTCCATCCGTGCTACGGATGTGGGGATTGAATTGATTCACACCATTATTTCACCGCTTCTCAAATCGGCGGAGCTGACAGGTCTCTGGGAGAAGAAACTCCGCGAGATAGAGCGCGGTGAATATACGGCGCAGCAGTTCCTCAACGAGCTCAAAGAAATGACTGCCGGGGTGGTGTATGAAGTCAAGGCAAACAAGGCTGGTATGCTTTGTCCGGTGTGCCGCCAGGGAACGGTCATCCGCGGCAATACCCGTTATGGCTGTTCCCGCTGGCGCGAAGGATGCACATATGCAGAGCCGTTTTGACAAGTCGAATTGGCAAAAATAGTATATGTGTAGAAAAAGTGTCAATTTTTACACATATAATCCGAAAAAAAGCAGTAATTTTGCACTCGTTGTCGTCTCGCCTGCGCACTCACGTGCCCGTGCAGAGAGACAATTTTTGAAAAGCACTATCAATTATTTAACTTTAATCAATACAAACAAATTCTCTTTATGAAACTGAATGTCAGTGTATTCCGTACCATGATTTTGTCAGCTTTGCTTTTTGTGGGCATGGCTGCCGAAGCTCGTGTGATTAGCGGAACAGTCAAAGACCAGACAGGCGAGACTATTATCTCCGCCTCGGTGGTTGTGAAGGGTACCACATTGGGTACGGTGACGGATTTTGATGGTAATTATACCATCGATGTGCCGGATGATGCCAAGGTGCTGATCTTCTCCTACATCGGTATGGTCACTCAGGAGATTAACATCACCGGCGATGTGATCAACGTAGTACTGAGTGAGAACTCCGAGGTGCTGGAAGAAGTGGTCGTAACCGGTTATGGCACCACCAAAAAACGCGACTTGGTAACTTCCGTAGCTTCGGTTAATGCAGACCAACTAAAGGATATTCCTGTAGCTTCGGCAAGTGAGGCGTTGCAGGGTAAGTTGGCGGGTGTTTCGGTTACAACAACCGAAGGTAGCCCGGATGCCGATGTGAAGATACGTGTGCGTGGCGGTACCTCTCTGACCCAGAGCAGCGACCCTCTCTACATCGTGGACGGTTTCCAAGTAAGCTCGATTTCTGATATCTCGCCGAGTGATATCCAATCCATGGATGTATTGAAAGACGCTGCTGCTACTGCTATCTATGGTGCACAGGGTGCCAACGGTGTAATTATCATCACCACAAAAGATGCAGATAACAACGCGGACGACAAAATGCAGATCCATTTTGACTACACCGGTTATATGGGATGGAAGCAGATGGCGAAGAAATACGACATGCTTGATGTGGATGATTTCGTGCTGATGCAATACGAGTATGCTCACTATCGCGCCAAAGGCAATACTGCCAATATCCCGAGCAATTTTAACCAGTATTTTGATGACCGTTATGCAGCTACTCAGGACAAAGAACAGGTAAAAACTATTCCGGAAATCCAAGAGTATTGGCATACCCAGAAAGTAACAGATTGGCAGGAAGAAACCTTTGGTCGTCACGGCCTCAATAGCAATCATAGTTTCACAGTAAGTGGTGGTAACAAGTCGGCCAATTTCTCTCTTTCCTACAACCGTATAGATGACAAAGGAATCATGTATGGGTCAGACTATGCGCGTAATAACTTGAGTTTCAAGGCAAAATTCAAACCGATTAAGGATTTGACCTTGAGTTTTACAGCCCGCTACTCGAATACCAATGTTTATGGTTCTGGTACCAACACCGCTCAAGATGCCGGTTCCAAAACTGAGAGCCGCGTACGTAATGCCATTGCGTATTCACCGATTGAATTGTTCGCAAAAGACAATGTAGCCGGTTTGGATGACTATGAATCATTCGGCTCGCTCTACGACCCGATTACCACGATTGATCATAACTACCGTAAGAAAGTGGACGATAAGTTCAACCTTCAAGGATATGTGAGTTACAAGTTTGCCAAGATGTTTACCTGGAAAACCGAAATTGGTTATGAAGGCCGCTACCAGAAACAAGACCGCTATTATGGTCCTACCACTTATTTCTCACGTGCAGGTGATGGATTCACCTATGCCGAAGGAGCAGGCTATGGTCATGTTGTAGTTACAGATGATAAGTCCAGTCGTTTCAAAAACACCAATACATTGGAGTTCAAAAAACGTTGGGGAAATGACCATGATTTGGGAATCTTGATAGGTCAAGAGTTGCAAATCCTCAAAGGCGAACTTCGTACCTATAACGGCTATGGCTACGATGCCAGTTTGACCGGCGACAAGGTGTTCAACTATCTTGGCTCGGCAAAGGCATATACCAGCAAATCCTATGTGGATCCTACGGATAATATGCTTTCGTTCTTCGCTCGTGCGAACTATATCTTATTCAACCGCTATTACATTACGGCTACGTTCCGTGCTGATGCTTCTACTCGTTTTACCAAGGGCAACCAATGGGGATACTTCCCATCTGCTGCCATTGCTTGGCGTATCATTGATGAGGAATGGATGGCTCCGGCTCAAGACGTGATGTCTAATTTCAAGCTCCGTCTTTCTTATGGTTCTGTAGGTAACAACAACGTGGATTTGGGATATCTCCGTTCGGAGTATCTGGCTTCTGCTACTGCATACAACGAGGTATTCTCCACCAAGTTGGCTGATGGCGGAGCGGATGTAATCGCTGCCAACAACAAACTCAAATGGGAGACTACCATTACTCGTGACTTGGGTATTGACTTCGGCTTTTGGAATGAGCGCTTGAGTGGTACTATTGACCTCTATTGGAATACTACCAAAGACCTGATTTTGAAATACAAGATGGCTATAGGCGGTTATAACTATCAGTACCGCAACATCGGTTCCACCGACAACAAGGGTGTTGAGTTGTCGCTCAATGGTGTCATTTTAGACAAAAAATCCAAAGACCTGAGCTACGGATTGAGCGTTAATGCCAATATCTCTCACAACTACAACAAGGTGGTTGACCTCGGTGGTATGGATGAGTACCTCGTTTCATCGGCTTGTTTCTCGTCCAACTACGCCAATACAGACTATGAGTTCAAACTCCGTCCGGGTGACAAAGTGGGTAATATCTGGGGTTATCAGACTGAGGGTTGGTACACCACTGACGATTTCGTTTCCTACAATCCGTCTAACGGTCGCTGGTATGCTTGGATTGATGCGAATGAAGACGGCGTTATGCAATCTTCTGAACAGAAGGCTATCTCTACAATCCTCGGTGAGGCTCGCCCGGGTATGACCAAGATCGTTGACCAGAACGGTGACGGTGTTATCAATGATGATGACCGTGTCGTTCTAGGTAATACACAGGCTCTTGTCCAGGGTGGTTTCGGCTTGAACTTCAATATCGGAGGTGATAGATGGGGTAAGGTGGATCTGAGTGCTCAGTTTACTTATAGTGTGGGAAACAAAGTGCTTAATCTCTCCGCGCTGGACTACGGAACCATCTTCGACAAATCCAAACTGCGTAACAACACAGCCAATGTGGCTTACGGAATGCGCTACTCGCTCTTCACCCAGGACGGTACGTTCATTCCGTCTCAACATGTTGGTGCCAGTGGCAAGGTGGAGGGAGACGACTATGCGGCAATGTCTGCTGTTTTGGCTGCAAGTAATGCCAACGTGAAAAACGCTAATCCGATCAGCGATAATATCGCTCTGACTGACAAGTATGTAGAGGATGCTTCGTTCCTCCGTCTCTCGTCGCTCACAGTGGGGTATTCACTCCCGGACCGCTGGATCAACAAAGCCTATATCAAAACTGCACGTATTTTCTTTACAGCGTCTAATCTCTTCTGTGTAACTCCGTATTCGGGGGCAGATCCAGAGGTAGATACACGCTCGAAAATCAACCCGCTGGCTACAGGTGTGGATTTCTCCGCATTCCCTAAGAGCCGCGCGTTCAACTTTGGTATCAACCTTTCTTTCTAATAGTCTAGACACTTAAAAGCAAACAAAATATGAAAAACTATAAATATATAGCAATTACAGCAGTTGCTGTTGTGCTGGCGGGGTGTGATTTCTTTGATTCCAAATCCCCCTCGGCACAGGATGCTACGCAAGTATTCTCTAATGAGAATAGCACAGAGCAAGTAATAGCGGGCGTGTATGAGCAGTTCGGACAAGATAAGTCCTTCCGCAACCGTCTCGCTTGTGGTTATCAGGGCATGAATACCGATGTGGAGTATGGTAATAAGAACTCAGGTCGTGCCGAATGGAATATCTATGCGATGTCTCCTACCTCCGGTGACCTTTCTACCGCGAATGGTAAGGATCCGTGGGGCTATCTCAACACCGCTATCGAGCGTTGTAATAATATTATCGAGGGAATTGAGGCTTATGGCGACACCTCCTCAGTTAAGATGAAGTACATGCTTGGTGAGGCGTACTTTCTCCGCTCGTTCTGCTACCTCCAGATGGTTCAGCTTTGGGGAGATGTTCCCGCCCGTTTCACGTCTATTGCCACGGATGAAGCCGGCATGAAAACTAAGAAATCCGACCGCACCAACGTGCTCAAACAGTTGCGTATCGACCTCAAAAAAGCAGCCCAGTTGATGCCTTGGTCAAACGAGTGTCCGGGTACTGCTGCGAACTATACCGGTCGACCATCCAGAGGGGCTGCCTATGCGCTCCTTGCGCGTGTGGATCTTATGTATGCCGGCAAGGGTGTACGTCCTGCTACATGGCAGGAAGGACCTGAGTTTCTTGTAGATGATGCATCCCTGCGTCAGGAACTCAATACCGAGGTGATGTGGGCATGCGCGCAAATCATTAAGAACGGTAATGAGGCTGTAAAGTTCCAGTCGAACTACGAAGATATCTTCAAAAAGATTTGTGCTGATGAGACGAATTATTACAACTCGGAGGTATTCTGGGAAATTGCTTTCGCCGATGGCAGCCGTGGACAGGTGCTGCAATATAACTGCACCAAGATGGACAAAGCTATTGGTGGTCTTAAAAATAATGAAGGTGGCTCTAGCAACTCTTCGGTCGGCATCGTGCCAACCCTCTATTACGACTTTGAGCCGAACGATGTGCGCCGAGATGTGACAATGGCCCGGTATATCTGGGTGTATGATAATGGTAAAGAGTTCAACTCTGATCCGGATAAAGTGAAACAGGCTTTCCCTCTTGTAGATGTGGCTAATAATGAAAAATTCCTCTATCAGAAACAAAACATGATTGGTAGTTGGTATGGCAATAAATATCGTGTTGAATGGATGACTCGCAACCGTACGGGTAACGATGACGGTATCAATTTCCCGATTATTCGGTATGCGGACGTACTTCTGATGGCTGCCGAGGCTTCTATCGGCGGTATAGGCGGAGATATGCCAACCGACCTCTACGGTGTGGATGGTAAAGCATGTTTCGATAAGGTTCGCGCGCGTGCACACGCTTCTGCCAGAGAACTCAATATGGCGAACATTCAGGAGGAGCGCAAGCTGGAACTCACAGGTGAGTATATCCGCAAATACGACCTCATGCGCTGGGGTATTCTCAAAGAGACTTTGGAGAATGCTCATGTGCGTTTGGCAAACATGCGTGCGCATTCTGGCGAATTTGCAGGACTCCAAGATACTCTTTACATTAAATATAAATATGTGGAGGATGAGTATAGTTTTGCTGCGGGTATCAAGGGATTCATTATTGACTCTGTCTATGGCCTCAACAAAGGGGAATTGGGACAACCCGCTTCTTATAATCCCGAAAACGGATGGAGAAAGGGTAATCTCTATGCTGGTTCGTCTGGCGAGCAACTTGCACCGGACAACTATATGCTCTTCGATCGCGAATATCCCAATCGTCTCAATGGCCGTCAGTACTGGCCGATTTTCTCGGTTAACGTAGGACAGTCGGAAGGAGCCCTCTGGAACGATTACGACTACGCCAATACCGGCGAATGATCTACTTGATGAAATCGCAATTACTGCATATGGGTTTAGGAGTGTTGTGTGCCATCGTTTGTGTGGCATGCGACACTTCTGCCAATACGGATGACCCTACCATTGATACCAATCCTGAATTGGTGGCAGCTTGTAACCATATTGAGGGTGGCGGAGCTGCAACTACAGGAGGAGACGGAGGGAGTGTCTATCGAGTCAGCCGTCTTGACGACACGCTTGACCCGAATACGGGGTTGCCTATGCCCGGCACACTTCGTTATGCTGTCTCGCAAGTAGGTGCAAGGCGTGTGGTTTTCTCCACTTCTGGTACAATCCACCTCAATAGTGAACTACGCATCAAATCGGGGCGTATCACTATTGATGGTCAGTCTGCTCCTGGCGATGGCATCTGTATTGCGGACTATCCCTTGGTTATCAATGCTTCCAATGTGATTGTTCGTTTTATACGTGTCCGCCTTGGTGATGTGTCCAACACGGAGAGCGATGCTGTTTCAGTCAACAACTCCTCTAATGTTGTGCTTGACCATCTATCTTGCTCTTGGTCGGTGGACGAATGTGTCAGCTGTTATGGTAATACGGATTTTACGATGCAGTATTGTATCATATCTGAGTCGCTTAAGAACTCTGTGCATGGAAAAGGGGCGCACGGCTATGGCGGTATTTGGGGCGGCAAGAATGCTACTTTCCATCATAATCTGCTGGCCCACCACGACAGCCGTAATCCCCGTTTCGACCATTCTTATGTGAATAATACCTGTTTCGGTCCGGTGGACTATGTGAATAATGTGGTCTATAACTGGGGCGGGAACTCCACTTATGGTGGAGAGGGCTATACCCAGGCGCGACAGATTAACATGGTTAATAATTATTATAAATCAGGACCGGCAACAAGCAAGAAGGGCCGTCTGGTGGATCCTACTGTCAGTTGTTCCTATTGCTCCGACGGGCACACGCTTATTCCCGGTAAGTTCTTCCTCTCCGGTAATTATATGTACGGCTATTCGGATGTTACAGCGGACAACTGGAAAGGCTCAACGCAGACGGGAAGCGATGTCAAAGCTGCTTCGCGGTGGACGGCAGGCCTGACATCATTGGCTAATGAGCAATCCGCGGAGGCTGCCTTTGAGACCGTGCTGGCGAAAGCCGGTTGCTCGCTGTATCGCGATGCGGTAGATACGCGTATTGTAGATGAGGTACGAAATGGCAAATACACCTACAAAGGTTCTAACGGCTCTACCAATGGTCTCATTGATACGCAATCGGATGTGGGCGGATGGCCTGAACTAAATAGTGCTACTCGTTCTGTTGATTCAGACTATGATGCCATACCTGATGAATGGGAGGAGCGGTTCGGACTCGATCCGAATGACCCGAATGATGCACTCGCTATGACTCTTGTTACGGGGCATACCAATCTGGATGTCTATATGTGTTATCTGGTACGTGATTTGTACTAAATCCGCATAATAATAAAAAAATCTACATTTTTTGATAATAAATACTTGCATATTCCCGAAAAAAGTAGTAACTTTGCACCGTATTTGTAAAACGCACTTTACAATTAACTTAATATTAACTTTAAAAACACAAACATTATGAAGAAATTTTTCCTCTTCGCAGCTGCCGTTGTTGCAGCTATGACTGTAAGCGCAGGTGACATTATCGTTATCGAGGACTACTGCAACTACATTAATTTCCAAGCAGTAACAGCGTCGACAACTGTTCCTACTTCTGTAGAGAGCACTTGGTATGTGTTTGATAATGGTACTGTTTGCAAGGGTTTCCAGAAATCAGATGGTTCTGAGGCATCAAACTCTTGGAATGTAAAAGAGACCAATACGGCTAACACTTTCCCGATGCCGGATGAGGCTGCTATCGACTCTGCTAAATGGGGTACTGTTTTCCGTGCAGCTTCTGGTTCCTCTATTGAACTCGGTGAATTTGAGTTGAAGCAGGCCGGTAAAGTAGAAGTATTCTTTCAACCGAATGGAACAGGTGAGCGCGGTCTTTCCATTGCTTATGGCGAGGATGTAGTAGAGTTTAAAAAAGAGTATGGTAACAAGAATGAGGCTTACAAGGTTGTACTTGACCTTGCAGCTAGTACCTATGATGCAGGTGATATTATCGTAAAGGTTTTAGGTAATACCATTAATATTGCAGGTATTAATATTGTAGGACTTGAGGCTTCTCAGGCTATTGACAACGTAAACGCTGCTGTTAAGACTGTTAAGACCTTCGAGAACGGCCAGGTTGTTATCATCAAGAACGGTGTTAAATACAACGCTCTTGGCGCACAGCTCTAATCATCCGTCTTACCGCATAGTGCATTAATGCTCTATAATCAAAATGGCTCGCACAAGCGAGCCATTTTTTATAGCATGGTGTGAGTTGTTTCCGGTCCATTCTCATTACCATCTCGTTACCATGTCGTTACCATTACGGACGTCATGGTTCCATTTGTCTCTCCTCTTTCCTCTTTTTTCTTCGTTCTTTTTTCGTCCTTCTTCGTTCTCCCGCTTCGTATTACCCTCATCGTGCATGAATGCACGATCATCCTCTCCTCGCTGCAATCAACCTCGCCATCTCATTGAGGGCAAGGAAACGGTATCGGTCACTTTCAAGCGGGGCCAAAGGGGATTTGCGGCGAACGGCTGCTTCTATTGGTTCTAACTCAAAGACTTCCATTGCGGGTTCTAATAGTAATAGTTTTCCTTTAGCACATGCCTCAAATAACACACCGCCCGGCTTATAGTACTTGGTATGCGGGTCTTCCTCTTTCGGAAAACCGTCTTTCATGAGAATGATAAGCGGATAGCCCTGTTCACGGATCGTTCGACAGATGATTTGTTCTCCCTTTGAGATAGCTGCGCTGATACTAACCACCCCACTTTTCGCCTTCTCCACTGCATCGTGCATTAATGCACGATATTCCGCTTCGTGGTTGCCATCGGTGAGGCTACGCGAGCATTGGATGACTTGTTTCTTGGGAGCGTCCAACAAATCCATATTGCCCATAGCTCTGAAACGTAACTGGGCGTTCGGGATGGGGATGGTGAGATTTTGCATTAATGCAAAATACGAGGGGTGCTTGCGCTTTTCGGCTAAACGCCGCGGATTGTCATGGATGTAGGCTTGTAATGTTTCCAGCCGCTGGTGAGTATAAGCGATCCGGTCATTATAGTTGGGCTCCCATAGGGATAGCGATGCCACCTGTTTGCGCTGGGTGATAGTGAGGCTGGCTTTTCCTTCCATCACCGTTGGTTTTGGGGGTTGATCGTGCATTAATGCACGATGCAGAGAGGTGCAGCGCATCTTGTACCCGCGGATGATCTGCCCGAGCGGTTTGTCAAGAGGTGCGGTTACACGCAATAAACCGTGTATGTGATCGGGCATCAATTGAAAATCAAGCATGCTGATTTGCGGAACATGGGACGGGATGTTTTCCCATTCGTCTGCTACTATTTTACCAATAGCCGTGGGAGTGATTATTGCTTTGTTTATATCCAATTGCCCCAGAAGCGGTTTGCGTCCGTTGGTGCACAGCGTGATCATGTAGATACCGGGTCTCTTGTAATCGTGCATTAATGCACGATGCTGAAGAGCGAGATTTCTCTCGCTCTTCCATTGTCCGTGCTCATCTATGTATGGATGGTTAAGACGCATTTTTATACATGTCCTGCAATCGTGCATTAATGCACGACGCTTACTCCAGCGGTTTGCCGTTCCAAAGGATGTTCTTCGTGTGCTTGAGCGTGGGCTCTTTCGCGGGGCTCATGCTGCAGTTGACGAACTTGATGTCCTCAGCATAGTCCATCTTGATACCCTCTTTTACGCCGTAGAAACTCACGCCGTCGAACAGTAGGTTATGTACCGGCAGACCTTTCAAACCGGTGATATCCACCGCTTTCTGAGGACTCACGCAGGTGATGTTGCGGAAGGTGAAATTGCTCCAATGGGGATAGAACTTCGTCTTGTCGTCGCTGTCCGTAGCGCCACGACCACCGGCTGAGCGGTCGGCGTAACCCGACTGGAAGAACACTGCCGCCTCGCGGATGTTTTTCATCACGATGTTCTGGCAGTAGATGTCCTCGCACCAACCGCCGCGACCCGGAGCCGATTTGAAACGGCAACCGATGTCCGTGCCGTCGAACATACAGTCCTTCACAATGATTCGCTGCATACCTCCGCAGAACTCCGAACCGATCACGAAGCCGCCGTGTGCACGATAGACAGTGTCGTTGGTGATGAGGAAATCGCGTTGCGGACCGGCTTCAATACCCTTCTCGCCCACGCCGCCTTTCATACAGATGCCGTCATCGCCGGCACTCACATGACAGCGGGCTATCAGTGCTACTTGTACATTACCCGGATCCATGGCGTCGCCGTTCTGCGCCCACCACGGGCAGTCGATCGTTACATCCTCGATGATGAGGTTCTGGATGCGGGTCGGAACCAAGTGGAACTTCGGGCTGTTGCGAAGCGTCACACCCTCCACCACTACATTCTTCGAGTCGGTGATGTTCACCAGGTGCGGACGCATCTTCTCCTGTATCTCCGGAGTGGCTGCGATATTCGGGATGCCCAGTTCCGGATTGAGGTTGAAGGGGTACCACAGGCTGTAGGTCTTGTCATCCGGTTTGATCGTTCCGCCCAGAGCCAGTGCTTCGTCCCAGTACTCCCCGGCGCCGCCGCGCTTGAGTTTCTTCTCCTTGATAGGACGCCAGATAAATCCCTGGCCGTCAATCACACCCTTGCCGGTGATGCCGATGTTCTCACACTTGCTGGCGCGGATGAGGGCGTGGCATTTCTTGCTGCCGTCGCGCGGGTCATCTTTCTGTACATAGAGCTCTTTGTTCTCGCTGAAGAGAAGCGTGGCGCCTTTCGAGAGGTGGAGGTCGATGTTGCTGCGCAACTGGATAGGACCGGTCTTCCATACGCCGCGCGGCACGATAACATGTCCGCCGCCTTGCTTGCTCAGCTCCTTGATAGCTTTGTTGATGGCCTCGCCGCAGTCGGTCTTGCCGTCAGGCACAGCGCCGTATTGGGCGATGTTGACAGAGGTGGAGGGGAACTTCACTTCCTGCACGCGCTCGATCTCAATCGGCAGATCCGTGTAGTAATGGTCGTACTTACTTTGTGCGCTGAGACTCAGCGCTGCGCCCAGCAGGAGGGCGGAAAAGAATAGTTTTTTCATGACATTATATTTTTGAATTTGTTATGTCGATAAATCGATATGTCGTCATGTCGGTGTTTAGATAACAATTATTGTGCCAATTCTTAGCCCCAATGGGCACGATTATTTCTCAATTCTCGGCAATCTTGTTGGCGGCGTTAATGCCGTCAAGGGCGGAGGAAGTGATGCCTCCGGCATAGCCTGCCCCTTCGCCGCAAGGGTAGAGCAGAGGGGTACTCACCGACTGCAGCGTCTCCGGGTCGCGTACTATCCGCACGGCACTGCTGCTGCGGCTCTCTACGCCCAAAACGACTGCGTCGTTGGTCAGGAATCCCGGGTATTTCTTGTCAAAATCCCGGAAGCCCTGTTGCAACCTTTTGCCGATATGTGCCGGCAGCCACTCGTCCAAACGGCTGGGAACAATCCCGGGCAGGTAGCTGCATTTCGGCAGTTCCTTGCTCGCCTTGCCTTCCACAAAATCCCGCATCCGCTGTGCCGGAGCTGCTGATGGCTGATGGCTGACGGCTGATTGCTCAAACGCTTCGCGTTCCAACGCTTCCTGGTATTCCAGTCCCCTCAGCGGATCGTTTCCCTCAATGTCCTCGGGGTTGATCTGCACTACCATGCCGCTGTTCGCATAAGGACTGTTGCGGTGGCTGGCACTCATACCGTTCACCACGCACTCGTCCGGCGAACTGCCTGCCGGCACGATATGTCCGCCCGGACACATGCAGAACGAATAGACCCCACGTCCCTCCACCTGCGTCACCATCGAATACGAGGCATTGCCAACCCAATGAATGAGTTCTGACGGCTGATGGCTGACAGCTGATGGCTTCAGATGATACATCAGCCTGTTGATCAATGCTTGCGGGTGCTCGATCCGCACGCCCATCGCAAAACCTTTGGTCTCCAGCGCGACGCCTTCTGCGGCTAACATCCGGTAGGTGTCATGAGCCGAATGCCCGATGGCAAGGATAATAGGTCTGATAGCTGACGGCTGATAGCTGACAGCCTTTATACTCTCAATCTTTGTCTCGAAATGTATTTCGCCGCCATGGGCGAGGATGCACTCGCGCATGTTTTTGATGATCGTCGGCAATTTGTCGCTGCCGATATGGGCGTGCGCTTCGTAGAGCACCGTGTCCGGCGCACCGAAGTAGTGGAAAAGCTCCATCACCCTCTGCATGTCACCGCGTTTCTTGGAGCGGGAGAACAGTTTGCCGTCGCTGAAAGTGCCGGCGCCGCCTTCGCCGAAACAGTAGTTGGATTCGGGATTCAGCCCCTCGTTCCTGTTCAGCAGCGCTATGTCGCGCTTGCGCTCGCTTACTTCCTTTCCCCTTTCGTAGATAATGGGTTTGATGCCGTGCCCGATGAGCGTCAGCGCGGCGAACAGCCCTGCCGGTCCGCAGCCGATGATCACCACCTCGCGCTGGGCGTTGTGTACATCCGGAAACACCGGCGGCTCGTACTTCGTAAATCGTACATCGTCCTTCTTTACCGGTTTCCCCTCATCGTCGGTCAAGACAATAAGATGCACGCGCAACTCTCGTTGCCGTGCATCTACACTGCGTTTCACGACCCGCCATCGCTGAGCCGCCTCGTACGCCTCCTTCGGACTCAATATATATTGTGTCGTCCCCATGATGAATGCATATTGGTCTATATTCTGTCAGCGAAGCGGTCTGTACTCTGTTAGTCCGCAGGACGGTCTTGTCATTTCCCAATCTTCTCCAACACCATCTCCAGGCCTTTCTCCTTCACGGCATCGTTGATCTTGCCTTCCAACTCGTCGCACAGGTCAGGATTGTCCTTGAGAACGGCTTTTACGTTGTCGCGTCCCTGACCCAGTTTGGTGTCGCCGTACGAGAAGAACGAGCCGCTTTTCTTGATAATATCGCAAGCTACCGCGAAATCCAGAATCTCGCCTACCTTGGAGATACCCTCGTTGAACATCAGGTCGAACTCCGCTTTCTTGAACGGAGGAGCCACTTTGTTCTTCACCACCTTGACGCGCACCTGGTTGCCTTTGACGGTGTCGCCGTCCTTGATCTGGCCGGTCTTGCGGATGTCCAGACGTACCGAGGCGTAGAACTTGAGTGCATTACCGCCGGTAGTGGTCTCCGGGTTGCCGAACATCACACCGATTTTCTCGCGGAGCTGGTTGATGAAGATAACCGTGGTGCCTGTTTTGTTGACCGAGGCGGTCATCTTGCGCAGTGCTTGCGACATCAGGCGCGCCTGCAGTCCCACTTTGTTGTCACCCATCTCGCCGGCGATCTCCGCTTTGGGAGTAAGGGCGGCTACCGAGTCAATGACAATCAGATCCACTGCCGCCGAACGGATCAGCTCGTCCGCTATATCCAGTCCCTGCTCGCCGCTGTCCGGCTGGGCAATCAGCAGTTCGTTGATGTTCACACCTAATTTCTCGGCATAGAAACGGTCGAAGGCATGCTCGGCATCGATGATAGCGGCTATGCCGCCGGCTTTCTGCACCTCCGCCATCGCGTGGATGGCCAGGGTGGTCTTACCTGACGACTCAGGACCATAGATCTCGATCACCCGGCCACGAGGGTAACCTCCAACGCCCAATGCCAGGTTCAGACCCAGACTGCCCGTCGGAATAACAGGGACGTTCTCTATCTTCTCGTCGCCTAATTTCATGATGGCACCTTTGCCAAACTCTTTGTCAATCTTAGCCATCGCAGCCTGTAATGCTTTCAGTTTGTCTGCGGATGGTGCTTGTTTTTCTGCCATAATATATAGTTTTTTAATGTTTCGTCCTATCGTTCTGTCGTCCTCCCGACATGTCGTCATAATGTCATAACGACATGACGTCATGACGCTATCCCGCCATTTCGACGACAAAGTTAGTAAAAAAAAATGACATATGCAAAACGTACGTCATTTTTTCTGAAAATATCTGCAATATTGTGCTATCCCGCATTTCTCGCATTGGGGTTTGCGTGCCTGGCAGACATACCTGCCGTGGAGCAGCAGCCAGTGATGCGCTTTGGGAATAACCTCCGCCGGGATGTATCTGACCAGCTGTCGCTCTGTCTGCAAGGGGTTCTTGCTGCCGGTGGTCAGACCTATCCGTTCGCTCACGCGGAAGATATGGGTATCGACTGCCATAGTGGGCTGCTGCCAGATCACTGCGCAGACTACGTTCGCCGTTTTCCTGCCTACGCCTTGCAGCGTCTGCAGCTCGTCGATGTTGTCCGGCACTTCGCCGTGATAGACCTCCACCAGCCGCTTCGCCATTGCCACCAAATGTTCTGCCTTGGAGCGCGGATAACTGACCGACTTCACATACTCAAACACCTCGTCGCTTGTCGCCCCTGCCAAGGCCTCCGATGTCGGATAGGCGGCAAAGAGCACCGGCGTAACCATGTTCACCCGTTTGTCCGTGCATTGCGCCGAGAGCATCACCGCCACCAGTAACTCATACGGGTTCCTATATTGCAACTCGCTCTCCGCCACCGGCATGTGCTCCGCAAACCAGCCGAGGATATGTTGGAATCGTTGTTTGGTCGTCATATCGTTATTTCGATGTATCGATATTCCGATAAGTCCCGCTGATAAACCGCAGCAACTGCGTCGCCTGTTGTTGTACGGAGGCCGTCTCGGGCGTGATCTCGCGCTTCTGCAATCGCAGCAGCATGATCTGGTAGAGCAGGGTGAGGCATGCCTCGATGTCGCTCATCGTCGGCCTGTCTGTCTTGGCTTTCAGCAGGTTCAGACCGGGCTGCAGACGGATGACAGCCGCGCGGTACATGGCATCCTCGTCTATCAGTTGGCTGTGCAGCTCCTCCATCTCTGCGAGGGCGTTCTGAGCTATCTGCAGATGACCTTTTTCCGTGATTCCCTCGCGGTGTATCATCTCGTTCAGTTCACGCAACTCGTCATTGGCCTCCGCCATCTGGGGAAACGCACGCAGGTAATCCTCTATCTGCCATAGATAGAGAATATACTCGGCAATATTGTCTTTCTTAGATTTCAGCATTCAGCTTTCAGTATTCAGATTTTTTATTATTCAAGGTCTGACGGCTGATAGCTGATAGCTGATAGCTGACGGCTGATAGCTTCATTCCTCATCCTCCCAATCTATCTCGTCCAGGTAGTTGTCGCTCATGAACACCTCTATCTCGCGGCGGTCTTTCTTGGTCGGCCTTCCCATGCCGCGGTCACGGCTGCCGTTGCCGGCCATACGGGCGAGCTCCAGCAACTCTAACTGCTTCGGGTCGGTACAGTCGCGCAGGTATTCCGGCACAAGTTTGGCACCTAACCTGTTCTCGCTCAGCTGCAAAACGCGGTAGGTGTAGGTAATCGGTCCTTTGCGCACACTGAACGTGTTGCCCACCTTGAACGTGCGGCTCGGTTTGAGCTGCACGCCGTTCATAGTGATACGTCCGTTCTTGCACGCATCTGCGGCGATCGAGCGTGTCTTGTATATCCGCATCGCCCACAAATACTTATCTATCCTGACTTCCATTGTATTTGACCGCTTCGCTGACAGAGTACAGACCGTTTCTCTGACAGACCGCTACGCTGACAGACTGAATTTGCAACAATGATATAATTAATTTATGACAGGGATATTTCCTCCATCTTCCAGATGGCGTATAAAGCCGGAAATCATCATTTGTAATTTTTCAGCTTTTGTTTGTAAAGAAGCTGATTGTTCTTCGGTAATATACCCGATGCGTTCAGACAACATTATTTGCGTATTCAATTCGAATAATGAACCTATTGCAAAAGACAGGAAATGTGAAAAATCCTTGTCAGAACGGCCGGATCCTTCAGCTATGTTTGACGGAACTGATACTGCGGCACGAGTCATCTGCGAGACAATCCCGTAAGTTTCCTTTTTAGGCAGATTTTCTGCAATCTGATATACTTCTTGCGCCAAATTCATGGCATCTTTCCATATTTGAAGATTTCTAAAATTATGCATATATCTACACTAATTAGGTCTGTATTCTGTCAGCGCAGCGGTCTGTATTCTGTCAGGCCGTAGGCCGGTCTATTTCCCATTAAACTGGTTCATGGTGCGGTCTATGCCGGCGAGGCAGAAACTCGGGATAATCTCCGTCGTCACTTTGAGCCGATCGTCAATCGCCTTTTTCTCCTCGTCGGTCCATTCGCCGAGCACAAAATTGATTTGTGCCCCGCGCGTGAACTCGTTGCCGATGCCGAAACGCACCCGCGCGTAGTTCTCCGTGCCCAATACCGATTGTATGTTGCCCAGCCCGTTGTGCCCGCCGTTGGAGCCCTGCTTGCGGATCCGGATAGTGCCGAACGGCAGGTTGAGGTCGTCCACCAGCACCAGCATGTTCTCCACAGGAATTTTCTCCTGCTGAAGCCAATACCGCACGGCGTTGCCGCTCAGGTTCATATAGGTGCTGGGCTTCAGCAGCACCATCTCCGCACTCTTCACACGGCATCTGGCGACAAACCCGTATCGCTTGTCCTCCCATTGGGCGTTGACCGACGCCGCAAACGCGTCAATCATCATAAAACCGATGTTATGCCGCGTGCCGGCATACTCGTCGCCTATATTTCCTAATCCGGCTATGAGAAATTTCATGTTGTAGTTTTTTTGACCGTCTTACTGACAGAGTACAGACCGTTCCGCTGACAGAACACAGACCTGATTGCTATCATTGATACTAACTTGGTCTATCAGTCCGTATGGACGGTCTGTCAGTGAAACGGTCTGTACTCTGTCAGGCCGTAGGCCGGTCTTTCAATTACTGAGCCTTGCTTTGGCGGGTTGTCTTCACTTCTGCTACACAAGCGTCAGCCGGGTTGGCGAAGCTCAGACCTTCTACCTTCACGTCTGCCACGGCAATCTTCTTGCCCAGCCCCAGCTCGGTAACGTCGATGTTGATGCGGTCGGGGAAGACGGTGTAGATTCCGCAGGCTTTCAGCTTGCGCATATACTGAACCAGCTTGCCACCGGCTTTCACACCTTCTGCCAGACCGTTCAGCTGAACAGGGATCTCAACCACTACCGGTTTCTTCTCGTCAACAGCCAGAAAATCGATGTGCAGTGTCTTGCCGTCAATCGGGTGGAACTGCAGCTCTTTTACGATGGCTTTGGTCTTCAACTCACCTACCGTCAAATCTACAATCTGTGTGTCCGGGGTGTAAATCAGTTTGCGAACATCTGCGGCTGCTACGGTAAATGTGCAGTTCAATCCGCAACCGTACAGGTTGCAGGGGAGCAGTTCTTCTGCGCGAAATGCCTTTGCGGCTTTCTTGCCGTACTCGCTGCGCGGAGTTCCGGCTAATGCAAATTCTTTCATTGTAATAAATTGTGTTACTCAATATGGGGCAGTAATCTGTTGCCGTGTGGCTGCCCGTATCCCATCACACGTAGGCTAATTAACAATTAACAATTATCAAGGCATTCTAAAAGTTCGGTACAAACATAATAGATAGTACGTATCTTAAAAACGCTGTACCAAACCCCTAAAGCCCTTTGTACATTGTACATTGTACATTGTACATTGTACATTGCCTTGTTGTCCACCGAGGAGTCGAACCTCGCTTCTCGGAACCAAAATCCGGTGTAATGCCGATATACGAGTGGACAGTCGCGTTCGCCTTCCGACGAAAAGCGGGTGCAAAAGTACTGCTTTTTTTTGACATACGCAAATAAAACAGCACTTTTTTTGAAAAAAAACAGTATTTTGTCCTCTTATTGCGGTATGGGTGGGCGTTATTCCCTGCTTTCTTCTTGAATATAACGCTCTATTTGTGGTCTCAACACCGGAAGATCGTTATGGATGACATTCCATACTTTAGTAGGGGAAATCATATAATAGCCATGCACTAAAACATGTCTCATACCTTCCATTTTACTCCATGGAGTTTCTGGATGTTCTTCACGGAATTCGTTGGTTAACTTATATGTGGCCTCTCCAATTATTTCTAATTGTTTTATAAATCCGAAGAATATAATTGTATCTTTTTCGGCCTGTTCAATGGTATAGCGTTTGCTGCCATCCTGCAAATTATCGATGGCTGTAAGAATATGTACCAAACGTTCTTTGTCTCTAATTCGCTCTCTCATATATTTTTATTTTGTCATGATCTGCCGATTGGCGTGCAAATGGCATTAAACAGTTGTCTTCTATTAAATCTACCGGGCGATGAACAATTTTCCGTAAATCACTCACCATTCCTCCTATATCCATCAGCGAGATTTTGTCGCTATCGGTATAAGTAACCAGCAAATCCACATCGCTATCCGGTGTCTCCTCTCCGCGCGAACAGGAACCGAACAAGTAGGCTCGCTCGACTGGCTGGGTGGCAAGATACTCCTGTATCTGCGGTATTAATTTTTGTACTTCGGCACTTGGCATAGAAATGTTAATTTAGTTTTGCGCTTCAAAATTACAACATTTTTTTGACATACGCAAATATTTCTGCACTTTTTACCAAAAATCGTCCATTCTCCCTCCCACCTCCCGCCTCCCGTCCTTCGCCCTTATTCCGCTTCCCCCTTTCATCTTTCACCTTTTTCCTCCTTTCTCCAACACAGGATTAACACAGGATTAACACAGGATTAACACAGGATATACGGTTCGTCACTCTGCGACTCACACCTTAATGGGGCCCCGACGTAAACCGAAGCCGCAGGCTGTTTGCGGTGGGGAGAGCGGAGGCACCGAGGACTTTAATGACGACGCGGTCGTCAGTTCGCGTCCGAGGTTGCCGAACGCGAACAACTCCCGCGACTTTCACAAGCCACGGGAGTCCCAAACGTTTTCATTTAACTTTTATTACCACCGGCAGGATGCCGGAGGCGGGGTAGCATCAGCAGGGAGGTTGCGCTGTTTTTACCTACGCCGATACGGTGCTTCTCCCTACCTCTGCTAATTCTTTATGCAGGTTCTGTGTTTATTAAGAACAAAAACATAGATAAACCCTTTTGAGTGCTTTCAGCAATGCTTATGTGTGTTTGCCTGCTAAAACTCCTCGAAAGTGAACTTTCGGATAGTTTTATCATTCAATCCCACTCCCTTACGGGAAAAAGCACTCAAAAGCAATAAACCTAAAAAACATTTTTGTTTGTCACAGAGCCTATGCTGCTTAACGAATGGGCTGACCCATTACGTTATAAACCTTACCGTTCTTCTCGATGAGCAACATGCCGTTCTCAAGGCGCTTCTGAGCCTTCACAGCTGCATCGGTGTTGTCGAGGGCGGAAGGAGTAACAGGCTTCTTGGCCATGCGGATAGCACCGATACCACCATCGCCGTTGGTTTGTGCGGAAGCAATCGTCAGCATAAAGGCTTTGCTTTGCTCTACTACAACGGTCAAGTCTTTGTTCTTTTCAAGACTTACTTTGCTGCCAATCTGTACGCCGTTTGCGTATATTTTGATGTCACGTGTAGCAGTGTTGGATTCAGTGATTACAACAGTGTCGCAGGCGGGCAAGAACAATTCAATGTGGGTCTTGCCGGTAATCTCACGGCTGTAGTCATCGTCAGTCTTGGAGAAACGCCATTTCTTGGTTGAATCAAAGCCATAACCGCTCTTGATCCAAGTCTCGGTACCGTCGAAAGTAATCTTTTCAGTGGTAAACTCAACAGGCTCAACCGCAGCAAGAACCAGCGAATAGGTGGCAGTTGATTCATCTACGCCGGTTAAGGTGACAGTATTGCCGTCAATTGCCCAAGTAGTACCGTTGTTCACTTTGTAACTGCTTACAGTCGGAGCATCTTCGCCTGCCAGATAGAATCCGTTGATAACAAACGGCTCAACCGTTTGGCCTGCAAGTATGTATGCGCTATAACCGTTGCTCAGGATAACCTCGTTGATAGCCTTAACAGCAGGAGCGTTATTTACCGTAATGGTATATTCCTTGGTAGTTTCGTCATCTTCTGCGGTAACGGTGATGGTGAATACATTTCCTGCCAATACTACTTCTGCGCTTGCGTTTATGTCGTTTGGTGTAGCGGTAACCGCAGAAACAGCGGGTAATGCTGCCTCATAAGCCTTGGTGATGGTATAAGCCGTTACTTCGGGATCAAATGCCGGTGCCAGTGTGAAACCAGCCACAGCGAGTGCGGAAAGGGTAGCATCGTCGCTGAGTGAAGCGGCTTTGCTGATGAACACGGTATAGGTAACCTCATCGCCATTTTCTGCTGTCACTTTAATGGCTTGACCATTTGCTGCCGCTCCGGCTTCAGGAACATTCATGACGAACGGACTTTCAATCGAAGCAGAAGCAAGCGGATGGATTTCAAATGCCACAGAAACTGTATCCTCTTCGTAGGAAGCGCTAACGGTATATTCATATTTGTTTGCTTCTGCATCCTTGGCAACTTCAACACCGTTTACGGTCAAACTATGGATGGAAGCATCATCGCTGTCCTCGCACGCACGTTTAACGCTCATGGATGTAATAGTCGGGTTCATGTTTGAACCATCTGTAGAATTACGATATAGATAAATTGTGCTTGCGCCTTTCTGGAGTATCACATAATCATCGTTAGCCGGACTTGCTTTTTCCGCAATCGTGGTTATACCTGCATCACTAAAGAGATGCAATTTTGCGTATGATGTTGAAGAAACAACGCGTACTGTATCGCCTGTCATAAATGAGCCTGTAGCTAATGTCAGGCTGACATAATAATTATCATTACCGATTTTACCATTCTTGTCGGTCTTTTGGTGAGCGGTTCCACCAACAACGCCTGTTGCGGTAATGTTTTTATCAATATTACTACTTCCTGTCTCTGCTGTAAATGCTATCAACTCTCCACAAACTTTGGTAACGGTGAGTTCAATCTCGTTGGATTTAACAGGAGTAGCAGTGAACTCGTTGGTTGCGGTAGCGTAAATCACATGATCACCCTTAACGCCTGTGTAGATAAACTTAGCACTGTCGCTGCCTTGCTTTACATCGTCCAGATACCACTCATATGCAGTAGCATTGGCAGCTGTAGCCGTATAGGTCAGTTCTGCACCGATAATGCCGGAAGTAGGACCTTCAATAGTGGCAGAAGCTACAGGAATCTCTGCAGTAACGGTGATAGTAACCTCTTTGATAACCTCGCAGATGTTGTTGGTCTCATCTACGGCTTGTGTCGCAGTCACTTTGTATGTGCCGGCAGCGGTAGCTGTGAATACACCGTCAGTTACAGAAGCGTCAGTAGTTGCTTCACCAGCCTTTGTTACAGCATATTCCGGGTCGCTTTTGTTATCCCCCTTGGTGAAAGTCAGAGCAGTAGAAGGAGCCGCAACACTCGGAGTGATTGTTAATTCTGTTGAAGCTGCTTCAAAAGTGCCCTCATTCTCAGCTTCGTTGCAAGAGGGAGCAGCAGGGGTATATACAATAGTAACCGCCGTAAGCTGTGAGTTTGTCGAAGTTGTGTCGTTACTCAAAACAACAGTATCTGCATTAGCATCGCATATAATACTAGTTAGAGATTCAACAGTTGCATTTGTGGCGGATAAGTTCGTTAATGTAGGCTGATAACTATCACCACTCCTCCATGTTATGGTAATAGTTTTTAATGCGAAACCTGTTGATGCCCAAAAAGTAATGGTCTGGTTATTTCCAATGATTGCTCGGTTACTACTAGCTGAGGTGCATTTTAGTCCTCCATAAGTAACGTCATTTTTTACGCAAGTTAATCCATTTTGAGGTTTTACGTTTGAAGAGAAAGTGAATGTAAAACTTTCATCTCCCCACACTTGTGTGACGCCAAATGTGGAAATTAATAACACTGCGCATAAATAGCGCCATAAGTTAATCTTTTTCATAATAATGAAATTTAAAAGTTAATAAAAAGGGTTGATTATATAGCGTGTTTCGCTAATGGGTACAATAAAAAATGGGCGTTCCTTATCCATTTCGAGGCTGTGAGAAATGCCCATAACACCGATAAGTCACGTCCATATACACAATGGACGTTTGCAGACTTATTATTGGTGTCATTTTTGAACTTCTCACATTCCGAAATGTCCAATAAATCGCAAACGCGAATATTTCATCATGTCCTTCTGTTTAACGTCAGTAAGTGACGGCTTGCTATTACCCTCGCAAGCAGAGGTATTATTTATGTGCAAAAAAACCTTCGTAAGATAAATCTTCATCCAAATGCGGCCAATGAATTCCATATGGGGAACAAGAATAATCTGCACGTTCTGTTGCCGTTGCATTGCGCAGCGGAGCATAATCAGCAAAACGCTCACTTGCTCTTCTTCCGTCATCCGTCTGAATCCAAATTGCAGAATCCGTAAGCCATATTTTTTGAATATTCATCATTGTGCGAAAAATACCTTCCACCGCTCTATAATCATTTCCTTGTTTTCCTCCACCAGCGACTCTGCTAACTTTAACTCTGCCGCTTTCAGTCCTTTGCTATCTAACAAAACAACATCAGGCTGTACTTGAAAACGGGCTTCGGCATTCCCTTTGATTACATGAACATGAATGGGTTCATGATCGTTCGAATAGAACATAAAACGAAAACCAAAGACAATAAATAATGTCGGCATAATTGACACATTCCTTCTTTTGCGCTGCAAAGGTACACAAAAAAAATGACATGTGCAAGCGTTATGTCATTTTTTCCATTTTTTACACAAAATACGGCTATTTGTGAAGTAAAAGTGAAAAGGGCTTACAGCTGCCGGAGATTGTGCTTGGCGATGATGGTGCCGTTTTGGATGACTACCATGCCGGGGTTGGCGCGGACGATGGTCTTGAGCGTCACGGGGTCGCAGGTGCAGAAAGCCCGCTCCGCCGTTTCTTCGTCCATACCCATCTCTGCGGCAAAAGCGTAGATGTCGTCTTCGCCCGAGCCGGTGAGGAAAAGGCATTTGCTCATTTCTTCGTAGAGGCGGAAGGCTTTGGCGGCTTGCTTGCGGTCGGCTTTCTTCAGGTCATACATAATAATCAGCGTCACGGGTTCTTCGGATTCGAGGATGTCGTAGGTGATGTCCTCGTAGTCCATCGTCAGTATCTCGAAATCATGGATGGGTGCCTCGTAGCCTTTCTTGACCAGCACGGAGCGCTGATCGACAAAGGTCCATTCGGGATCGCCCTTGGGGTAGTTCTCCAGCGTGAAGGACTGCTGTTTGCCGTCTCGCTCGTAGATGAGCGTCGTCTCATAGACATCCGGTTCGGCGCCCTCGGGTATCTCCATCAGTGCCGGTATGTTGTTGCCCACTTTGTAGGGTCGGAAGTCTATAGGCGGCAAGTGGAGCCAAGTATATTCCATCAGTCCGAAACTGGCAGCTGCCGCCAGTATGGCGATGGTGAGTTCCGCTTTCCAGACAAAGGTCTGCGGGATAGCCTTGCGGCAGAGGAGCAGGATGATGACCAGCGCAAGCAGGACGATGTTCTTCCAGAACGTCTGACAGTTGGTGAGCACGAGCGCGTCGCCGAAGCAGCCGCAGTCGGAAACGGGGTTGGTGAGTGCTATCCAGAGCGTGAGCGGCGTCATGAAGAGGTAGAACAGGAGCGAGAGCCAGCTTGTCCACTGCGTACGGATATTGAGCAGCATGCACACGCCGAGCACACACTCCGCCATGATCAGGCCGATGGCAGCGAACTCCGCGAGGGGGAGCAGGTCTGTGAAGAACCCGCCGAACGCCTTGAGGTAATCCTCAATCTTATAGACCGTGCCGAGCGGATCCACCGCCTTGACGAAGCCGGATAAGAGGAACGTCAGCGCCAACAGTGTTCTGGCAATGGAGCCGGTAATATGCTTGGTTGTGTTCATACGTAATTCGTTAGTTTTTGGGTCACAAATTAACCAAATGAAACAAATTTTTTCTTTAGGTCAAAAATTATCAACAATTATCCAAAAATTTCAATTCTCATAGTGAATCAAATCGAAGATGGCGTAGTTGATGATGTCGAAATAGTTGCCCTCCACGCCTTCGGACGCAATCGTTTTGCCGTTGTGCCCGAGGATTGTTTTGATGCGTATGACTTTAGCCAGAATCATGTCGATGATGCCTTCTTTGGACATCTCGCGCCACGCTTCTCCGTAGTCGTGGTTCTTGCGTAGCATCAGTTCCTTTGCCTCCTCCAGCACCTGGTCGTAGAGCGCAGTGGCCTCTTCGCGGCTCATGTCGATGGCATCGGCATAGCCTCGGCGGTTCTGTATGATAGCCATCACGCCGTAGTTGACGATAGCGCGCAGATTGCCTTCGATCTCATCGCCCACGAGGCTGACACCTGTCTCCTGACGCTGACGGATGTTGCAGACCTTGATATAGAGCTGGTCGGTGATGCCGTGCAGCCGGAAGATGCGCCACGAGGATCCGTAGTCCTGCATCTTGTCAATGAAGATAGCACGGCACTTGGCGGTCACCGTATCGAACTGGCGTTCTGTATTTACCATTGAATCATTTACCATTTGTTCATTTACCATTTGTCCATTTATTTAGACATTTAACCATTTCGTCTAAGGCAATGAGTTGCTGTTCGCCGGAGGTCATGTTCTTGAGCATGACTTTGTTCTGCTCCATCTCGTTGCCGCCGACGATTGCCACCCATGGTATCTGTTTCTGGTCGGCATAGCCCATCTGTTTCTTCATTTTCGCAGGTTCGGGATAGACCTCGACGGCAATGCCCTCAGCGCGGAGAGCTTTCGCCCATGTGAGGGCATAACGCAGTTCGTCCTGCCCGAAGGCGGCGAAGAGCACCTGCGTGGTCGATTGCAGTTCTTTGGGGAAGAGGTTGAGTTCGGTGAGCACATCATAGATACGGTCGGCACCGAAGGATATGCCCACGCCCGAAACGTTCGGCAGTCCGAAGATGCCGGTGAGGTTGTCGTAGCGTCCTCCGCCTGTGATGGAGCCGATCTGTGCGTCCAGGGCTTTGACTTCGAAGATAGCGCCGGTGTAGTAGTTCAGACCGCGGGCAAGACAGAGGTCGAGTTGTAAGTTGAAAGTTGAGGGTTGAGAGTTGAGAGAAGTAGAAGAGTTGGAAGTGTAAAGTTCAAAAATCTCTTCCAACTCGTCCACGCCTTTGAGTCCTATCTCGCTGGAAGCGAGGTAGGTGCGCAGCTCTGCAAGTTTGGCTTTGGGATTATTCTCCCTCCCTTGTGGGGAGGGTTGGGTAGAGGTTGTTAAGATAGGTTGCAGTTTGGCTACCTGCTCGTCGGAAAGACCGCGTTCGCGGAGTTCGGCATTGACGGCATCCACGCCTATCTTGTCGAGTTTGTCGATGGCGACGGTGATGTCCACTATCTTATCCGTCGCGCCGATGACCCCGGCTATGCCTGCGAGGATCTTGCGGTTGTTGATATGCAGGCATACGCGGATCCCCAGGCGGCGATAGACCTCCTCCACTATCTGGATGAGTTCGAGTTCGCCGATGAGGCTGTCGGAGCCGATGACATCGACGTCGCACTGGTAGAACTCGCGGTAGCGTCCTTTCTGCGGCCTGTCGGCACGCCACACGGGCTGGATCTGGAAACGCTTGAAGGGGAACGCGATCTCCTCGCGGTGCTGTACCACATAGCGCGCAAACGGAACGGTGAGGTCGTACCGGAGACCTTTCTCCGGTGCCAGTGCGGCTTTCTCACCGCTGTTCTGGATGCGGAAGAGCAGTTTGTCGCCTTCCTCGCCGTACTTGCCCATGAGGGAGGAGAGGTTCTCCATCGCCGGTGTCTCGATCTGCCGGAAACCGTAGAGGGCGAAGACACTCTTGATGGTGTCGAAGATATAATTGCGGCGTGCCGTTTCGAGTTGTCCGAAATCACGCGTGCCTTTGGGAATAGAGGGCTTTTGCATTTTATGAATTACGAATTAAAAATTACGAATTATGAATTACCGAAGAGATCGGTGTATATCCTGTCTGTGGCGCCGAGTTCGGAGCGGACGTACGCGGCGGCTTTGGCACCCATCTCTTCGTGGCAGTCCAGCGCGTGGTTGAGTGCTTGCTCCAGTCCGGCGTAGTTGCTGATGCTCCCGGCGGCTCCGGCGTCAATCAGTCCTTTCGCTTCGCGGAAATGGTGGTAGTTGGGACCAAAGAGGACAGGCATGCCGTACGCAGCCGCCTCGATGGTGTTGTGGATTCCCGCGCCGAAGCCTCCGCCTATGTACGCCACATGTCCGTACGGGTAGATGGAGGAGAGCAGCCCCATCGTGTCCACCACCAGCACTTGCGTATGGCGGATATTCACCGGGTTGGCGCGTGTGTAACGCACCATTCTGCCCTCGAATATCTCAAAGATCTGATGCAGGTGCTTCTCGTCAATCTCGTGGGGAACGAGGATGAGTTTAGTTGAAAGTTCTTTGCCTGAGGGCACGATCTGAAGGTATGGAAAGTTGAAAGTTGAAAGATATTTTGCTAATAGCTCCTCGTCTTCGGGCCAAGTGCTGCCGGCAACGATGACGCGGTCGCAGCCTTCTATGAACTGCTCAATCGGTTTCAACCTCTCGTCCTTTTGCCATTCGCCTTTCTCCATTAGCTCCGCCATGCGGTCGAAACGGGTGTCTCCTGCTACGGAGGCATGGGTGATACCGTGCGAGTGCAGCAGCCTGAGCGACGCCTCGTCCTGCACGTAGATATGCGTGAAGCACTTGAGCAGCGCCAGATGCGCTTTGCCCCAAGGGCGGAAGAAGAGTTGTGCGGGACGGAAGATGGCGGAGATGGAGTAGGTGGGAATATTGCGTTTTTTCAGTTCGCGCAGATACGCGGGCCAGAACTCATATTTGACGAAGACGGCCATGTCGGGTTGCAGTGCGTCCAGGAAACGCCTGACGTTGCGGCGTGTAGCGAAAGGCAGGTAATAGATACCGTCCGCCCTGTCGTAGTTCTTGCGCATCTCGTATCCCGATGGCGAGAAGAAGGTGATAATGATTTTGTGCTGCGGCTGTTCGCGTCGTAGCCGCTCAATCAGCGGCCGTGCCTGCTCGAACTCACCGACGGAGGCGGCGTGGAGCCATATGAGACCGCTGCCAGGTTTGTCCCAGAGTATAGACCGTTTCTCTGACAGACTTTTTATGGTTCGGGCTTGTCCACGAACCAGCAGACGGGCTTTTCTGTGTCCGAAGAAAGCGGCTATCCGTATGAGAAGAAAATACAGGTACATGCACCAACGAGCGCTTCCGCGCCAAATCGGCTGCAAAGGTACAAAAAAAAAATGACTTACGCAAGTGCGCAAGCCATTTTTTTGTTATTGTCAGCTCTCCAGAGCCGAAAAGCAGCGGTATTACTCCTCTTCGTTCTGTGTTGCGGCATAAGCGGCAAGGAGTTTCTCCTGCACGTCTGCCGGCACGAGCTGGTAGGAGTTGAACGCCATGGTGAAGGTAGCGCGTCCACCGGTGAGCGACGAGAGTGTCGTGGAGTAGGAAGCCAGTTCCTTGAGAGGCACCTGGGCTTTGAGTCGTGTGAAGGATTTCTCGGTTTCCATACCCATTACCATACCCCGGCGTCCGTTGATGTCGCTCATCACATCACCCATGATCTCCGACGGCACGAAGACTTCGAGGTCATACACCGGCTCCAGCACCTTCGGGTTCGCCTCCTTGAAGGCTTGTGCAAATGCGTTGCGTCCTGCCAGCCGGAACGATATTTCGTTGGAGTCAACGGGGTGCATCTTACCGTCATAAATGATGACGCGCACGTCGCGTGCGTAGGAGCCGGTGAGCGGTCCCTGCTCCATGCGGTCCATGATACCCTTGACGATAGCCGGTATGAAGCGTGCGTCGATAGCTCCTCCGACGATGGAGTTGATGATGACCAGTTTGCCTCCCCATTCGAGGTTGATTTCCTGCGTATCCTTGACAGAGACTTTGTATTCCTGGTTGCCGAACTTGTAGGTTTCCTTAACGGGTTGTCCTTCCTCGAAGGGTTCTACGATGAGGTGTACCTCGCCGAACTGTCCGGCCCCACCGGACTGTTTCTTGTGCCGGTAGTCGGCCCGTGCAGCCTTGGTGATTGTCTCGCGATACGGGATTTTCGGCTCGCTGAACTCAATCGGCATCTTGTCGTTGTTCTCGAGACGCCATTTGAGTGTACGGAGGTGGAACTCGCCCTGACCGGAAACAATCATCTGGCGAAGTTCTTTGGACTGCTCTACGATCCATGTCGGGTCCTCCTCGTGGTAACGGGTCAGGAGGGCTGCCAGTTTCTCGGCGTCGGACTCTGTGACGGGCTTGATAGCACGTCGGTAGCGCGGCTGCGGGTAGGAGATCGGAGCATACTGGTTGTCGCACTCTTTGGCGTTGAGGGTGTTGCCCGTACGTGTATCTTTCAGTTTGACGGTAGCACCGATGTCTCCTGCGGACAGTTCATCCACAGCCGTACGGATGGAGCCAGCCACGCTGTAGAGCTGCGATATACGCTCTTTGGAGCCTCGCTCGATGTTCACCATGTCGTCTCCGTTGCGAACGGAACCCTGCATAACTCGGAAATAGTTGACCTCGCCGATATGCGGTTCCACGGAAGTCTTGAAGACATAGAGGCTGGCGGGTGCGTCCGCGTCGGGGCTGATTTTTCTGCCGTCCACGGTAGGATAGCTGAACTGTGCCGGCGATGGAGCCATACCGCAGAGGAAGTCCATCAGGCGTCGTACACCCATATCTCTGAGTCCCGAGCAGCATATAACCGGGTACATGGAGCCGTCGGCATAAACGGATTTGAGGCCCTGCATAATCTCCTCGTCGGTGAGTCCTTCGCCCAGGAACTTGTCGAGCAGCGTTTCGTCCGCCTCGGCAGCAGCCTCGCTCAGCTGCGAGCGCATTTCCTCGACGCGGTCAGCGTACTCGGCAGGTATGTCCTTGAACTCCGGTGCTCCTCCCTCGTCTTTCCAAACGAGCATTTTGCCCTTGAGCACATCCACGACGGCATTGAATCCTGCGCCGGCGTTCACGGGGAACTGGACGAGTGTACACTTGTTGCCGAAATACTCTTTGAGCTGGTTGAAGGTGCGCTCGAAATCAGCGTTCTCATGGTCGCATTTGTTGATGACGAAAGCGAGCGGTTTGCGTGCTTTCTCCGCGAGCCGGAAGTTGTTCTGCGTGCCGACCTCCACTCCTCCGTTGGCGGAGAGGAGGATGAGGGCGGAACCGCACATCTGGAGTGCCGCTACCGTCCCTCCGCAGAAATCGTCGGAACCGGCGCAGTCGATGATATTCAGTTTCTTGCCTTCGAACTCAATGTTACAAACTGTGGAGAAGACGGAGTAGCCGTACTCTTTCTCAACCGGGAAATAGTCGCACACGGTAGATTGCTGCTCAATCGAACCGCGGCGTTTGATCACCCCGCCCTCATACAACATCGACTCCATGAGAGTCGTTTTACCTGAGCCAGAACCGCCTAACATAGCGACGTTCTTGATCTCATTTGCCTGATAAACTTTAGCCATAAGTGTTAGTATTTAAGGATTTATATGTATTTTGCAAAGTCAAGTTAGCAAAATCGGCTGCAAAGTTACAACAAAAAAATGACATACGCAAGCACGCATGTCATTTTTCTGCATTTTTCTTGTTTCAGGGGCAAGATTTATTGTACCCGGTTTCCTCGTACATCGTACATAGTGCCTTGGTGCATCAGATAGAGTTGCCCGTTGATCAGCACTTTCTGAACATTGTTTTCTGTTTCCGGGACATTCTCTATGGCAGATGTGCCGTTACACAACCCAACCACTTTCAGGTTCTTGATTTCCCAGGTAGCATATGCGCTGGTAGTACTTACGTATTTGAATCCGAAAGCGGTGTTTTTGCCCAGATACTGTTTCGGCACGTTAACGGCTGCATGAACGAAGTTCCAGTTGTTACCTGCAGGATAAGTGGGTATGGTCAGTTGGTTCCATTCGGAATCCTGGGCGGTGCTGAAGGACGGTGTTACCCACAGTGTCTGCTGGGTGGACATGTCGTCGGCATAGTTGACGGCATGGTCAAACTCCACCTTCACGGATTGCATCTTCTCCAGGTTCAGGCTTGGTGTTACCAGCCAGCCGGTAGCACCGCCGGATGCCTTGCCTAATGCGCAGGTGTAACTACTGCTCCACGACCATACGGAAGAGTTATCGGTCGTGACATCGCCCAAGCCAGTAGCCAGATACGTCTCCTCCACATCCTGACATTCCCCGTCACCGCCGCTGTTCTCGTTGAGGTCTATTTCCACGATATACGGGTCGTGGTCGGAATAGGAATCGGTCTCATTCACCCCGTCGCTGCATTTCCATGTGCAGATATGTTTGACATAGGCGTTGACAATCTGCCCCGCCATCGATTCATTCGCCAGCGCATGGTCGATCAGTTCCCCCCCGCCGTAGCAGTGTGAATAGGCATTGCTGTTGTATTTGAGCAACTGCTCCTCGTAGCCGGCGTTGATGATGGTGGTAATAGGTGCTTCGCCATATTCGCAGTTCAGGTCGCCCAGGATGAGGATATCGTCGTCAATCACCACGTTCTTCAGTGCGTTGACAAGGTTGTTGGCGTTGGTCTGGCGTTGTGTTTCTCCCTGGTCGTCAGAACTGTCTTTCGCCTTGAAATGGTTCATGCTCAGCACGAGTCTGCCGCCGTTGTCCAGTTGTTCGAACGCCTGGATACGCATGGTGTGGTTGTAATAGCCGTTTCCGCTGGTGGCACCGGTGTTTGCGCCGATAGGACGAATACGGTCGGTCCGGTAAAGAAAACCCGACTTGATATGGTTGTCATATCCGTCGCCGAAAGTATAATCGATATTATCACTCACAGCGGCATACTTGCCGGTTGTACCTGCACGGGCGTTGGCGCTGTCAGCCAGCTGTGCCAGAACGACAGGCTTGGCTTCGACCTCGCAGAAAGCATAGATGTCCGCATCCACGGAGAGCATCATATCCACTATCTTGCGTGTCTTGGTCGCAAACCCGGCGGCGTCCGAGTAATCGGGACGCTCCGAAGCGGTGTAGTTGAAATAGTAGTTCTCGAGGTTCTGTGCGCATACGCGCAGGCTGCCGGTCGCGCCTTGCTGGTCATCGCCGGGCGTGTCCTGCCCGCCGCGCTCGAGGAGGGTAACGGGCACGTTATTTTGGTCCGTCTCAATCGTGTTACCTTTGTAGTTTTTTATCTTTGTCGTCACACTCACTTTGTCGCCCTCTTGCAGCTCCTGGTCAGGTCTGCCGCGATACACCAAAAACGCACCTGCGTTGTTACTGGCAGCCGTTCCTTTGCTATCCGCAATCCAGAAGGTCATGTTGTTGTAACTGGTGTTGAAACTGTTGTCCGTAATCACATTCACATATCCGACGATGGTATAAGTGCTTGTACTCACCTCATTCGAAGCTAATTGTCCACCTATCTGCAGCGCTTGCGCCACGGTGATAGTTTGCTGTGCGCACAAGCCTGTATATGCCAGCGCACAAGTGATAAGCAGTAGAATCTTTTTCGTCATACTATTAGTAATTTGGTTTTGTGTTTGTGTGTTTTTGCGAGAGTAGTTGTACTTGACGGTGCAAAGGTACAACTATTTTTTGAGATATGCAAATAAATCTGTCATTTTGC
>FLNW01001262.1_pt1 | contig 46721 bp, 34 predicted proteins | sample 1140371 | NCBI WGS metagenome assembly FLNW01 (sample SAMEA3878170, study PRJEB12797) | bioreactor metagenome | biome: Moose rumen | place: Sweden | collected 2011-10
CTAACCGTAGCACTTGCACGTGTTGTGAGTGCTCTCTCTTCTCGTGTCATGAATATTACAACAAGATATAAATAACTGAATACTAACATATAAACAAACTATATTATTTCGTATGAAAAAACTATTCACATTAGCCGCTGCCGTTCTGGCAAGCTTTAGCTTATGGGCGGCATTGCCATCGTTACCAACATCTACATTAACACTACCTGATTTCCCAGAATCCGGCTGGAAGGGAGTATTACTTCCTAGTGTAATTGACACAACTAACAATTGGTATATCGTTAGCCCTTATGAGATTTATCAAAGTAAATTTACTTGGTCCAATACTGCTGGAGGTGGTTCTAACGATGGGTCTTGGAACGCTACAGGAATTTTTCCTGCAAATACTAGATTTACTACTACTGATAAAGACTCCAAATACTATTATGCAACTTTAAAGGAGTTTGATGGCAAGAAACATTATTATGGCTACCGAGTAACAAATTGTGAAGCAGTCGCTTTAATTGGCGCTTCTGGTTCTAACAAAAAGCGCACTATTTATCTTGCAGCCTACGAAATCACGAATAACACACTCCCAGATTCTACAAATGCGACTAAAACGGCTTCTTTTGAATCTTCCGATTTAACTCAAATTATGATAGAGGATTTGGACGCATCAAAAGAATATTATATCTATGTTACTCAAAAAGGTACAGGTACAAGTGGGTCTTCTTCTGGTAATAGTAGTTTCTATTCAATCGCATTCAAATCTGCCCCTGCAGCTAACTACACCATCACTTATGATGCAAATGGTGGTACAGGAACAATGGAGAATACTACCAATACCATTGCTGAGAATGAATTTACATACGATGGCAAAGACTTCGTAGAATGGAACACTCAGGCAGATGGCAAGGGAACATCCTATGCTCCCGGCGCAAAAGCTACATCCGACCTTGACCTGTTTGCTATCTGGCAAGACCACGTTGCGAAATATACCCTTGTGTATAAGGTTGACGGAGACTCTGTAGCCTCTGAGGTTGTAAACGTTGATGGCACACCGGTTGGTATCACCGCCCCGACAAAAGATTGCTACACCTTTGCAGGATGGGATCCGGCTCTGAACGAAGTTACTGGCACCGACGGTGCTACTGTCTATGTCAACGCAACATGGGATCCTGTATATTCTTTAAGTGCAACGCTTATCTCTGCAGAAAATGTAACTGCAAAAGCAAATGTTAATACAATTTTGGCAGCATCTAATATTGTAAGTTCTATTACTTTTGCTTCCGGACAATATGAATTTACCAGTAACGAAACGAAGAAAGGTTATTATGGCTACAAAGTAAACACTGCCAATGACAAGTTAACCTTCTTGGTTCAAAAGGGCTATGAAGTTCAGGTATTGTTTGGTAGTTTGGCCAATAATCCTACTATAAAGGTTAATGGTACTACAAAAAGCTTGGATGCCGACCGTACATCGGGAAATGATGCAGAAAACACTTTCACATACTATGCATCTGAAGAGGATGCTTTGATTTCCATTACTTTTGGTAGTGGAACAAGCACTTTAAAGAAGATTGATATTGCCGAATATGTTGTTTCCAATGACGCTACTATTAAGTCCCTTACGGTCAATGGTGTGGCTGTAGAGGCTGTTAATGATGTATATAGCTATGTGGTTGGTAGCACTGACGATGCTACTAAAGTGGCTGTAGAATTTGTTCTGAATAATGCCAAGGCAACGGCTGACAAAGAATCGGGCTTTGAAATAGATGTACCCGAAGCAGGTGCAGCCGCCAACACGGCTACTATCACCGTTACAGCTGAGGATGAGACCGAGAAAGTGTACACTGTTTCCGTAACAAAAGCTACTGCTGCCAATGACGATGCTACCCTTTCCGCACTTTCTGTAACAGGCTTTACTCTCGCTCCTGCATTTGATCCCGAAGTAACGGAATACACCATCACCAAGGCTTACGAGGCTGCTTTACCCGCTGTGTCTGCGGTTTTCGCTACACCGAACGACATAAACGCAAGCGCAGAAGTAGTATTGACAGAAAATGTATTCACCATCACCGTTACCGCAGAAGATGACGAAACTACCAAAGAATATACCATTACGGTAAATAACGCTCCTGCTGTTAAGGCCATCAACGAGGTTATCCTGAGCAACGGTTATAGCGCATATATCCCTGAAGGCCAAACGGTTGAGCCGTTTGTTATCAACGGATTCTATCTGGCAGGCGAAGATGCTCCGACTGTAAGCAGCTACAAAGTGAACAACGGTACTACTTGGGCTATCGAGGACAATACTGTCACCTTAACCGGCGTAGATGAATCAACTGCCACCTATTCGCTGGTTCTTGCTGCAGTTGAGCCTATTGAGTTTACCACTGACAAAATCACATTTGACGGCTCCGAGACTTGGATCAAGAGCGGTTATGGCTTTGATGCAACCAAGAAATGGCGTTTCTCCAAGACTGACGATGACTACAGCCGTGAGATTACCGGCAAGACCCACATTGAATTGTTCTTGCCCGCCTGCGACACTATTGTACTATCTGAAGCAACCGGCAACGCCCGTGACATTCGTGTTTATGTTAACGGTGCAGCATTGGGCGAAAAAGTTTCACTGCCGAAAAACGGCGATTTGACCCTTGTAATTGCGCAAGCCAAGGCATTCATGCTAACTATCGCTTCTGCGCAAACCGGTGGCGATGGTGGCATCAAGGCTATCCGCATGGCCAAGAAGCCTAATACTCCTTCCGCTATCGACAACACCGATGCATCTGTTAAGGCTGTAAAGGTGATTCGCAATGGTCAGTTGATCATCCTCCGCGACGGCAAGGAGTTCAACATCCTCGGCGCTGCGGTTAAGTAATTACTACTGTACTCTCCGGCTTTCCGAAACTCCGGAAAACCACGTAACGCTTGATTAAGCATAAATGGCTCCCGCAGCATTCACTTGCCGCGGGAGTTTATTGTGCCTGACGGCTGACAGCTGATAGCTGATGGCTTATATCTCATCTGCCATTTTGTCAGTCACAATGGTTTTGGAATAAGGTTTGTAGTTTACTGGGTGAACATCTCTCCCGTCTTTGCAGGCCCTCTCTGCGGGCGAGGTCGGTGGGAGAGGCTTATAAACGCAAACTAACTAAACAACATACAACTATGAACGCGACTAACACACAAAACAACAACGAGAACCTCAGGAAGTTCGCAATCAACCTTTGCGAGCGGGCACGCGAGGGCAAGCTCGATCCCGTCATCGGACGTGACGACGAGATACGGCGTGTACTACAAATCCTCAGCCGCAGAACCAAGAACAACCCTATCCTCATCGGCGAACCCGGTGTGGGCAAAACGGCTATCGCCGAAGGCCTCGCCCACCGTATCATACGCGGAGACGTGCCCGAGAACCTCAAAAAGAAACAGATCTACTCGCTGGATATGGGCGCGCTGATTGCCGGTGCCAAATATCAGGGCGAGTTTGAGGAGCGATTGAAAGGCGTGGTGAACGAAGTAGTGGCCGCCGCCGGCGAGATCATCCTTTTCATCGACGAGATACACACACTTGTAGGAGCCGGCAAATCTTCCGGAGCCATGGATGCCGCCAACATCCTCAAACCGGCGCTGGCGCGTGGGGACCTGCGCGCTATTGGTGCCACCACGCTCGATGAGTACCAGAAATACTTCGAGACCGACAAAGCCCTTGAACGGCGTTTCCAGGTCGTCATGGTTGATGAGCCGGACGAGGCGGCTACTATCTCTATCCTCCGCGGACTGAAGGAGCGCTACGAGACGCACCACAAGGTACGTATCAAGGACGACGCTATCATCGCCGCCGTCACCCTCTCCGCACGTTATATCACCGACCGTTTCCTGCCGGACAAAGCCATCGACCTCGTTGACGAAGCCGCAGCCAAACTGCGGCTGGAGGTGGACTCGAAGCCGGAAGAGATAGACACCCTCGACCGCCAGATCAAACAGCTGGAGATCGAGCGCGAGGCTATCAAACGCGAGAAAGACGAAGCCAAGCTTGGCGAGATTGAGCGGCAGCTCAAAGACCTCAAAGCCAAGTCCGACGAACTCAACGCACGCTGGAACAAGGAGAAAGGCTATGTGGCTACTATCCAGAACGAGAAAGCGCGTATCGAGCAGATGAAGCGCGAAGCCGAGGTAGCCGAGCGCGAAGGCGATTACGGCAAGGTGGCGGAGATACGCTACAGCCGTATTCAGCAAGCCGAAGCGAACATCAAAGCCGCGCAGGATGCCCTGCACGCACTCTCCGGCGAATCACTTATCAAGGAGGAAGTGGATGAGGACGATATAGCCGAGGTGGTAGCACGCTGGACATGCATCCCCGTGACCAAGATGATGCAGTCCGAGCGCGACAAACTGCTCCATCTGGAGGAAGAACTCCACAAGCGCGTCGTAGGCCAGGACGAGGCTATCGCCGCCGTCTCCGACGCTATCCGCCGCAGCCGTGCGGGCTTGCAGGACCCGAAACGGCCTATCGGCTCTTTCATCTTCCTCGGTACCACCGGCGTCGGCAAGACCGAACTGGCGAAAGCACTCGCCGAGTACCTCTTCGACGACGAGAACATGATGACGCGTATCGATATGTCCGAGTATCAGGAGAAGTTCTCCGCCACCCGACTCATCGGTGCCCCTCCGGGATACGTAGGCTACGACGAGGGCGGACAGCTCACCGAAGCTATCCGACGCAAACCCTACTCCGTCGTACTCTTCGACGAGATAGAGAAAGCACACCCGGATGTGTTCAACGTCCTCCTGCAGGTGCTCGACGACGGGCGTCTGACCGACAACAAAGGGCGTGTGGTCAATTTCAAGAACACCCTCATCATCCTCACCTCCAACCTCGGCTCGCAGCTTATCCGCGAGAACGAAGAGAAAGGTGTGGACCACGAAACGACCCGCAACCAGGTGCTCGAACTGCTGCGCCAGACTATCCGGCCGGAGTTCCTCAACCGTATTGACGAGACAATCATGTTCACGCCGCTCACCGGGAGCCAGATCCGCGACATCGTAGGCCTGCAGATTAGCCAGGTTCACAAGATGCTGGAGCAAAACGGTATCGACCTGCGCGTGACCGACGACGCTATCGACTATATCGCCCGCGAGGGCTACGACCCGCAGTTCGGCGCACGGCCTGTCAAACGGGCACTGCAACGGCTGGTTCTCAACGAACTGTCGAAATCCATCATCGCCGGCAAGGTCGATCAGTCGAAACCTGTGATTGTGGAACTCCGCGACGGAGAACTACGGTTTAGAAACTAACCGGAACTCCAGAAATCCAGATATCCAGTAACCAAAATAGAGCGTTTCGGCGCTCTATTTGTTTTTCAGTATAATCCATATGATCATCGGCGCGCCGAAGAGTGCGCTGACAGTAGAAATAGGCAGCGGATAGGCAGCCAGCGAACACAGCACATCGCATACCAACAGCAGGCAGGCGCCTATCAGCGCAGAAGCAGGGATTGTAACACGGTGGTTGGAGGTGCGGAACAGCCCTCTGGCTATATGCGGCACCGCTACTCCGATGAAGGCGATCGGTCCGCAGAAAGCGGTCACACCGCCCGCCAGCAGCCCCGTAGCCAGCACGATATACAGACGCGTGCGCTCCACATTGATCCCCAAGCCGCGTGCGTAGTCCTCGCCCAGCATCAGACCGTTCAGGGGCTTCAGCGCCAGCACCACAAACAGCGCACCCACGCACAGCACCGGCACCATCATCTGCATGTCGCCCCACCCTACGCTGCTGAGCGACCCCAGCGTCCAGACAATAAACATCTTCAGTGCATCAGGGTTGGCGAAATTCTGTAGGAGGCTCACCAGCGCACCGGCTATCGAGCCGAACATCATACCTACAATCAGCAGACTCACATTGCTGGTCACATGCCTGCTGACCGCCATCACCAGCAGCAGCACCAGGCTGGCACCTATACACGCCGCTAATGGCAAAAGCACCTGGAAACTGACGGATGAAAACTGAAAACTCATCATCGTACCGCACATGGTCAGCAGCGCAACGCCTAAACTGGCACCGGACGAAACGCCCAAGGTATATGGCCCTGCCAGCGGGTTGCGGAAGAGCGTTTGCATAATCAGTCCCGCCACGGACAACGACGCACCGGCCAGAATAGCCGTCAGCGATTTAGGCAGACGGATTGCATGGATGATCTGCTGCTCCATAGGCGAAAGTCCTTCGCTCAACGGCCATAGCCATATACTGCCGCTGCATACATCTATACACCAGCACACGATTGTCAGCACACACAATCCTGCAAAAAGTAGGGTATTTCGTTTCATCATTGTTGAATTCAATGCGCAAAGGTACACTTTTTTTTGCACATATCAAAAAAAAGCACTAATTTTGTCGCCGTTTTTATCAATTCATAATTCGTAACTCGTAATTTTTAATTCATATATTATGTCCGTACACGTACAAAATACACGTATGACGACCGCTAAGGTGCGCCAGATGAAACAGAACGGCGAGAAAATCGCCATGCTCACCAGTTATGATTTCACACTTGCCCGTCTGGTGGACGAAGCAGGAATAGACATGCTTCTGGTAGGCGACAGCGCCAGCAATGTGGTTTGCGGCAACCAATACACCCTGCCGATGACAGTGGATGAGATGATTTTCCTTACCAAAGGCGTGGTGCGCGCAGCACAACATGCACTGGTGGTTTGCGATATGCCGTTCGGCAGCTATCAGGTCAGCGAAGAAGAGGGCGTTAGAAACGCCATCCGTATCCTGAAGGAATCAGGCTGCGATGCTGTCAAGATTGAGGGAGGCGGGGAAGTGCTGCCGGCTATCCGCCATATGATACAGATCGGTGTGCCGGTGATGGGGCACCTGGGGCTCACCCCACAGTCCGTCAACCAGTTCGGAGGCTATGGCCTGCGCGCCAAAGAGGATGCCGAGGCGGACAAACTGCTCCACGACGCCAAGCTGCTGGATGAGGCAGGCTGCTTTGCCATCACGCTGGAGAAGATACCCGCTGCGCTGGCTGAGAAAGTCACCAAAGCCGTATCCTGTCCCGTCATCGGCATCGGCGCCGGCAACGGAACGGACGGTCAGGTACTGGTACTACACGACATGCTTGGACTCAACCAAGGCTTTAAACCAAAATTCCTCCGCCATTTTGCAAATCTGGCAGAGGAAGTGAAGAGTGCTGTGGGAGACTATATCACTGCCGTTAAAGACAGTTCATTCCCCTCGGCAGAAGAGAGTTATTGACGCCTGCTCCTTTTGGGGGAGCCTAATCCTTCTTAAGGTATTTGGGATACGTGGCGAGCAGGCGCCCCATGGCCGTCTGGAGCGAACCATACAACTCACCGCCGGAAGCGTTCATATGACCTCCGCCGCGGAACACCTCGGAGGCATACACATTCACCGGCCTGTCGCCCTGCGAACGGAACGAGAACTTGATACGCGGATGGGTTGTACCCGGCTTGGCTGGCTCCTCCCGCAACAGGATCGAATAATACACATCGCTGATTTGCAACGGCAGGTTGACTATACCCTCGGTATCGCCGGGCTTGAAATGAAACTCTTTCAGCTCGGCGTGCGACAGGGCAATCACCGCCAGATGATGCTCCGGGAACAGCCGCAGCTTGCGGTACAGACAATAGCCCGTCAGCCGCAAACGGTCAGGCGACCACTGGTTGAATACCGCGTTGTAAATCTCGTCCTTGTTCACCCCTGCACGCAGCAATCCCGCTATCATTTCATACAGGTCGGGATTATTGGAGTTATAGGAGAAATTGCCCGTATCGGTCATCAGCCCGGTATAGAGACATGTGGCAATGGCATTAGTCATACAGACAGCATCTGTCTGATTTTTTTTGTGCATGTCATCCATCAGCCTATATACCAGTTCGCAGGTGGATGACGCCTCGGGATGCGAGATCGTGACCGTAGCAAAGTCCACGGGATTCAGATGATGATCCACCAGTATCTTAGGGCACGGATTGAGCAGCAGTTTCTCGCCCACCGGACCGATACGTTTAGGGTCGTTGAAATCCAGACAGATATGCAGATCTGCCTCGGCGATAATACGCGAAGCCTGTTCCTCGTTGCCTTCAAACACCACTACTCTTTCCGCTCCCGGCATCCACGCCAGAAATTCCGGAAACGCGTTCGGCACGACAACCGCCACCTCCTTTGTTCCCTGTCCTTTGTCTGTCAGGTAATGCATCATCGCAAGCGACGAACCCATCGCATCTCCGTCTGGTGCTATATGGGTGAAGATAACAGGCCTTTGCGCCTCTTGCAACAAAGCTTCAGTCTCCGCTACTATTTGAGAGTCTAATACAGAAGAAAGCATAAACTTTAAGATTTTGAGCGCAAAGATACAAAATTATTTGCATATATGCAAAAAAAATCGTAACTTTGCACGCTCTTTGTGGGCAATTCAGGAAGAATTGATATTTAATAACTGACAATTGATATTTATACGTATGAAAAAAACATTCATCATCATGGCGGCTATGGCTGTTTGCCTCGCCGCTACCGCGCAATCCAAAACGCTCATGACCGTCAACGGCAAACCGGTTAGCACAGAGGAGTTTGTGTACATCTATGAGAAAAACAATCAGGCGGGAGCTATCGATCCCAAGACCATGGACGAGTACCGCGAGATGTTCATCAATTTCAAGCTCAAGGTAGCCGAAGCCGAGGCTCAGGGCATCGACACCACCGAGGCTTTTCTGAAGGAACTGAAGGGCTACCGCGCACAGGCTACGCCTAAATACCTGCAGGACCAGCAGGCTATCGACAGTCTGGTAGAACTGAGCTGGCGCCATTTGGCGAAAGATCGTCGTGCCGCACATATCGCTATCCAGTGTCCGCAGAGCGCTGACAGCGCTGCCCAGACGGAGGCACTCGCCAAGATCAATGAGGCCTATGAGCGCGTCACAATCGGCAAGGAGGTGTTGAAGGGAAAAGGCAAACGCGCCAAACTGGTGCGCCAACCCGCCGAGGCGTTTGACGCTGTGGCGCGCGAACTGAGCACCGACCCGAACGTACAGGAGACAGGAGGCGAGCTGGGATGGATCACGCCCTTCCGCTATGTCTATCCGCTGGAGGAGGCTGTGTATGGCACCGAGGTGGGCCAGATCAGCCGCCCGTTCCGCACCCAATACGGCTGGCACATCGTGCTGGTGGAAGAGGAGCGCGACCACCGCGAGGTGAAAGCAGCGCATATCATGAAGATGGTTCCACGCGGATCGGGCGACAGCGTTGCGGCTGTCAAGAAAGCAGAGATTGATTCGATAGCCGCCATACTTACCCCGGAGAACTTTGCCGAAGTAGCCCGGCATGAGTCGGAAGACCGTGGCAGCAGCTTACGCGGAGGCGAACTGGAATGGTTCGGGCAGGGTATGATGGTGAAGGAGTTTGAGCAAGCGGCATTCAGTCTCCAGCCATCCGCCATCAGCGAGCCGGTGCGCACAGCTTACGGCTGGCATATTATCCTTAAGGAAGGCGAACGCGGCATCCAGCCTCTGGATTCCATGCGCGCGCAGATATTGCGCCAGGTTCAGCGCGACGAGCGTATGAACGAAGCCGTCAAGAGTTTCGTACGCAAGACACGCGCCGAGTACAACCTGCCCGAGAGCATGAGCGACAAGGAGGTCAAAGAGTACGCCGACGAACATCTGGAGGAGAAATATCCCGAGTTGCGCCATCTGGTACAGGAGTACCACGACGGTATTCTGTTGTTCGATGTCTCGCTGCGCGAGGTTTGGGACAAAGCCGCCAAGGACACCGTCGGACTGGAGCAGTTCTTCAAAGCCAACCGCAAGAACTACACATGGGAGCAACCGCGCTGGAAAGGCTATGTGCTGCAATGCAAAGACCAATTGAGCGCCAAGGCTGCCAAAGCGATTGTCAAAAGTGCTGACAAAGACTCTGTCGAGAGCTATATCAACCAACGCATCAACAACGACAGCGTGAAATTTGTCAAAGTGCAGCACGGCATGTGGGAGCAGGGCAAGAACCCTGTTGTTGACAAATACGGCTTCAAACTTAAGAACGCCGAGTTCACTCCGGGCGAGGAATACCCCGTTGTGATTTGCATAGGCAAACCCGGCAAGATGAAAGCACCGGCTTCATGGGAAGACGAGAAAGGCAAAGTAACCACTGATTATCAGGATTACCTGGAGAGTGAGTGGATCAAGCAGCTCCGCGCCAAATATCCTGTTGTTGTAAATGAAGAAGTTTGGCAGACTATCAAACACTAAAAAATATACGATTATTAAGATTTTGCCCTTCAATCCCGCCTCGGAGGTGAGTCGGGTGTGAGTCGGAGGCAAATCGGAGATAAGTCGGTAGTAAGTCAGACATCAAAAAGTACACGATTATTAAGATTCATGTCCAAGCGCAGTTTGCTCATAGTGCTTAGTGTGGTGGCGGTGATTGATCTCATCGTCTGCCTCCTGCCTGTCCGGTGGGATATGACGGACGACAAACACTATAGCCTGAGCGGGGCGTCCAAGCAGTTGCTACGCACCACCGGCGAGCCTGTACGGATCACCCTTTATCTGCAAGGCGACCTCAATGCCGGTTTCCGCCGCCTCAAGAAAGCTGCGGAAGAGACCATTGAGGAGATGAGCGTCTATGCGGATATACAAAGTTCCTGCGCACAAGACCCCAAGGAGGCTGAATCTCTTGGATTACATCCCACTATCATCCACGAGCGCGAACAGAATGGCAAAACAGCGCAAACCACTGTCTATCCCTATGCGCTCGTGCAATACAGGGACAAGAAAGCGGTTGCTGTATTGTTACACAACACCCGCGGGCTGAGCGGAGAGGAGAACCTGAACGCCAGCATCGAGCAACTGGAGTTTGCATTCATGGAAGCCCTGCATCAGGTGCTGCAGAACGAGACACCGCGTGTGGCATTCATCGAAGGACACGGCGAGACCGACGAACTGCATACCTACGACCTGATGACCGCCCTCAGCCGTTACTACCAGGTCGATCGCGGACAACTGACCGACGACCCACACGTACTGGATGACTACAAAGCCGTCATCATCGCCGACCCGCAAACGGCGTTCAGCGAAGCCGACAAATACATCATCGACCAATATATCATGCGCGGAGGCGCAGTCCTGTGGGCGGTCAACGGTGTACAGCTGAGCGAAGAAGTGCTGCAATCCGAAGGCTACACACCTGTGCTGCCATTGGATCTGGGTATCACGGAGATGCTGTTCAGATATGGTATCCGGATCAGTCCGGCACTGGTGCAGGACTTGCAATGTCTGCCTATCCCCGTGAACGTGAGCACAGACCCGACCCAAACAAATCTGCAACCCATGCCATGGACTTTTGCTCCGTTGCTGCTGGCGAGCCAAGGCAGTCCTGTTACCAAGAATCTGGGACAAGTGATGAGTATGTTTGTCAGCCCGATAGATGCTGTCGGAGGTGATGACGGCATCGAGAAGCGTGTGTTGCTGGCCACCAGCACCGCCAGTTGTGTGAATCCTGCTCCTAATGAGGTGAACCTGAGCGACATGAATCCTCCAACGGAGCTGTTCCGCTATCAGTATGTGCCGGTAGCCGTATCCATGGAGGGAGTATTCCACAGCGTTTTTGCCCACCGCATCGTGCCTGAAGGCATCAATACCGACGAACCCGTCCGCAAACAGAGCATAAGGACGCGTCAGGTGGTGATTGCCGGAGGCAGCATTCTGAGCAACGAGTTGCTGAAAGGTCAACCGCTGCCTATGGGATATGACCGCTATAGCGGTATGCAATTCAGCAATCGCGACATGGCCGTCAACAGTATCTTATGGCTGACCGATGCAGACGGACTGATTAGTCTGCGTGAAAAGACCGTGGTGCTGCGTCTGCTCAATGACAAACGCGCCTATGACGAGCGGTTGAGTGTACAACTGGTGAGCACCATCAGTCCAATCGTCATTCTGGCATTGATAGGCTGTGCGGTAGCCATCGGAAGAAGAAGAAAATATCAACGTATATGAGAAAATTTATCTGCATATTGGCTGCGCTGACGGCTGTTGCCGCCATGCGCGCAGAGGTACACGATTATCCCCTCGATACAATCAATGGCGAGGAAGTATATCGGTATGAGGTGGAGAAAAGTATCGGATTGTACCGCATCGGCGTTAATTTTGATGTGCCGCAGAGCGAGATTATCCGTCTGAACCCGCAACTCAAAGAGCGTGGACTCCATTACGGCGAGACTCTCTTTATCCCTACAGGAAGAGAAGTGAAAGCTAAACCGGTGATCATCCGCGACACTATCGTAATCAGAGACACCGTTGTGCGTGTGGAGAAGATGGCTTCTACCGACGACAGCGTGGCTGTCATGGCTGTTGACTCAATTGCTGCGGATAGCATCACAACGGCCCCGGATAGCCTGGCTTCCGACAGCACAGCTGGGGACACCCGTCGCGTAGTGGAGCTCGCACTGATGTTGCCGTTCGAGAGCCAGCAAACCAAACGAAGCGCTAACGCCGAGCGCATCATGGAGTTCTACCAAGGCGTATTATTGGCATTACATGAAGCCCAAAACGATAGCACGCTGTATCGGCTGCGCGTATATGACACGGAGCGCAGCGACCGACGTATAGCCGCTTTGTGCGACAGCTCATGTACCGAACTGGACAGCGTACGGGGCGTGATAGGGCTGGCATACCCGGTTCAGATAGACCGGATGAGTGAGTGGTGTATGGCGCATAACGTACCGCTGTTGTTACCGTTCAGCGACGATGTCAATCTGGCCGGCAAACCCCAACTGATGCAGTTCAACTCTACAGATGCACAGGAGGCAGAAAGGCTCGTCAGATGGATAGCGGAGAGAGATACGCTGCTGCATTGCGTTGTAGTGGATGCACGCGAAGCCGAGATAGCCGGCAGCGTACGCGAATTGCGAAACAAGATGCAGGAGGATTCCATTGACTATACCAGCACCACGGTACTCAATATTCTGAACGACTCGCTCTCCGCTGTTCTCGACCCTGACAAGCAGAACCTGATTATCCTGCATAGCGACAAGTTCAACCGCGTGCGCACAATGCTGCCACATATTGAGCAATGCGCCCTGCGCGGGTATGACATGGTTTTGCTGAGTCAGTACTCGTGGCAGCACGAGGACATCCGTATTCCGCAGATATACACATCGGTTTTCACCGGCAATAGCAATACCGAAACATATGACCATCTATGGAGCCGGTATTTCACCAACGATCATGTGTCAGACACCCCGCGGTATGATTTGCTGGGCTACGATCTGATGAACGCTATGCTATGCCGGTTGAACGGATGGCAGATTATCTCCGGCTTGCAGTCCGACATACAATGGTTTCGGATGACGGAAGAAGACGGATGGCAGAACACGAATGTACAGGTGATTGAAAAATAAAGACTCTGATATTACCAAGGTGAAAAGTTTTCGGGTTGTAGGACTGATTTTGCTGGTTGCGGCGGGCCATGTGTGTGCGCAGCCACGACTGCGGGTGCCGGAGATATATTTCGGCGTACACGGTGGTGTCACCGCCAGCAGCATTATGTTCCAACCCTCTGTAGAAAACATGCGACCTATCACCAAAGCATGTGTCTTGGGAGGCAACGGCGGATTCGTGTTCCGCTATGCCGGACATAAATACTGTGCAGTGCAGGTGGAGCTGAACTACATGCACCGCGGATGGGCGGAAACAAGCGATGCAGGAAGGTATAGCCGCGAGTTACACTATATCGAACTGCCCGTGTTGATGAATATCAATTTCGGTAACCGGCTTTGCCGGGGTATCTTCAATCTGGGTCCCCAGATAGGATACTGCCTCTATGACAACAAAGGCACCGGAACCCGGTTGAGCACCAACCAAACCCAATACACCACTCCTATCTCTCATCCCTTTGATTGGGGTCTGGCTGCCGGCCTGGGATTCTATCTCAAAACACGCAAAGCCGGGTTATACCAATTGGAAGCCCGGTTCAGCTATAGCTTCGGAGGCATTTTCGGAACCTCTCTGACAGACCATTTCACTATGGCAAGTCCTATGGATCTGAGCCTCAACCTGGCATGGATGTGGGATTTCAAAAGACCAAGAAAACAAAAAATTACCATATACAATGAAAACAAATTATGAAGTACGGTACGCGTCAAACCCGATTGACGCCAAGAATTATGACACTACGCGTCTGCGCAAGGATTTCCTGATTGAGAACGTTTTTGTCAAGAATGAGGTGAACATGGTTTATTCGATGTACGACCGCATGATTGTAGGCGGCGCAATGCCGGTCGGCGAAACGCTTCTGCTGGAAGCTATCGACCCGCTCAAGGCGCCGTTCTTCCTCACCCGCCGCGAAATGGGTATCTTCAATGTGGGCGGCAAGGGACGTGTGATTGCAGGCGATGAAGTGTTCGAGTTGGACTACAAAGAGGCACTCTACCTCGGTCGTGGTGATCGCGAAGTGAAGTTTGAGAGCCTCGATGCCAACTGTCCTGCCCTCTTCTATTTCAACTCCACCACCGCGCATTGCACGTATCCGGACAAGAAAGTGACCAAGGCCGATGCCGTCGTAGCTCATATGGGTAGTCTGGAGATGTCCAACGAACGTGACATCAACAAGATGCTCGTCAATCAGGTTCTCCCCACATGCCAACTCCAAATGGGTATGACCGAACTCAATACCGGTAGTGTATGGAACACTATGCCGGCACACGTACATAGCCGTCGTATGGAGGCATATTTCTATTTCGAGGTTCCAGAAGACCAGGCTGTCTGCCATTTCATGGGTGAGGTGGAGGAGACACGCCATATCTGGATGCGCGGCAATCAGGCAGTGCTCTCGCCTGAATGGTCCATACACTCGGCTGCTGCCACCCACAACTACACCTTCATCTGGGGTATGGGCGGCGAGAACCTCGATTACGGCGATCAGGACTTCAGCAAAATCACTGACCTGAAATAAATAAATCGTAAATAACCAAATCGCAAATCTACATGACTTATCTGATTATCCGGTTAGCTACTTTAGGCAATGTGGCAATGACGGTACCTGTCATCGCCTCTTTGAGCAGGCGCTATCCGGATGACAGGTTTGTCATTGCCGCCAAAAAGAACCTCGGTGCTATGTTTGCCGGATACCCCAATGTGGCCTTTCATGAGGTGGACAACCGGCTGGATTGGCACGGCGTGGTGGCTCTCTGGCGCGAACTGCGAGGGCAGGTGGACAGCGTGATTGACCTGCAGGATGTGCGCCGCACTCGGGTGTTTGACCTGTTGATGCAGCTGAGCCGCAAACGCATTACCAGAGTACATTACGGACGGCTGCACAAGCAGTTGATCACTCTGTTCGGTATCACCCGCAACGCACTGCCAACCGAGTTTGACCGCTACCGAGATACTTTCCGCAGAGCGGGACTGGAGACGGATACAGACTTTAACTCCATTCCTATCAACCGCAAAGCAGCCAACGAGGTCGCTAAACAGTTTGGCAACAAAACCGGACGATGGGTAGGTATTGCCCCCTTCGCCAAATCCAAATCGAACATGCTGCCCTATCGCATTACCAAAGAACTCATTGAACGCCTCACGTCTGACGCGCACACACGTGTGTTTCTCTTCGGAGAAGGCAGGATCGAGTGCGAAATGCTGCGACAATGGGCCACTGTCTTTCCCCGCACCGAGAGTATAGCAGGCCGGCTGTCATTGGAGCAGGAACTGGAACTGATGCGCCAACTCGATGTGATGCTCTGCATGGATAGCGCCAACCAGCATCTTTCCAGCCTCGTCGGACTTAGGGCGGTGAGCATATGGTGTGCCACCCACCCCGTCATAGGCTTTGCCGGATGGAAACAGCGGCCGGAGGATATTATACAGCGTCATGACTTGAGATGCCGTCCATGCACATGCCACGGCACGAACCACTGCCGGTATGGCAATTTCGCCTGCAGGCAAATAGATATAGAAACTATAATTGAACATATATGAGTAAAATAATTGCATTAGCCAACCAGAAAGGCGGTGTGGGCAAAACCACCACCTCTATCAACCTCTCTGCGGCGTTAGCGAAGGAGGGCAAACGTGTGTTGCTTATCGATGCCGACCCTCAGGCGAATAGTTCTTCCGGTTTGGGTGTGGAAATACGCAACTTGGAAAACACTATCTACGAGTGTCTGGTCAACGGAGTGGAACCGCACAAAGCCATCGTGGAGACCAAAACCGGCAACCTGAGCCTCATACCAAGCCACATCGACCTGGTGGGCGCGGAGATTGAGATGCTGAATATGGAGCACCGCGAGGTGTTGCTCAAGAACCTTTTGAAGCCGCTGCGTGACGAATACGATTACATACTGATTGACTGCAGCCCGTCGTTGGGTCTCATCACCGTCAATGCCCTCACAGCCAGCGACAGCGTGATTATCCCCGTGCAATGTGAGTTCTTTGCATTGGAGGGAATCGCCAAACTGCTGAACACCATCAAGATCATCAAATCCAAACTCAACCCTTCGCTGAAGATAGAAGGATTCCTGCTGACGATGTTCGACAACCGCCTGCGTCTTAGCAATCAGGTGTATGAGGAGGTGAAACGCCATTTCGGCGATTTGGTATTCAACACGATTATCGCACGCAATGTGCGCCTGAGCGAGGCGCCTTCCCACGGATTGTCTGTGCTCGACTACGATGCAGGCTCCAAGGGCGCACAGAACTACAAAGCATTAGCCAAAGAACTGATTAACAGACAAAAGTAAGTAGCCAATGAAAAAAATGACAGGACTGGGGCGCGGTCTGGACGCCCTGATTGACACCAGCCACGTAGATACCAACGGCGGGAGTTCGATCTCCGAAATCGAACTGAACAAGATTGTCGCCAACCCGGACCAGCCACGCCGCACGTTTGACGAAGAGGCACTGCAGGAACTGGCGGATTCTATCCGCGAACACGGAGTAATCTCGCCTATTACGCTGCGCGACAACGGAGACGGCACCTATATGATCATCGCCGGCGAGCGCCGATTCCGGGCCGGCAGACTGGCAGGACTGGAGCGTATTCCGGCATACATTCGCACGGCGAAAGACGAGCAGGTGATGGAATGGGCGCTCATTGAGAACATCCAGCGTGAAGATCTCGATGCTATCGAGATTGCGCTCGCCTACCAGCGGCTCATGGACGACTACAACCTTACCCAGGAACGAATGTCCGAACGTGTGGGCAAGAAACGCGCGACGGTAGCCAACTACCTGCGCCTGTTGAAACTGCCGGCGGAAATCCAGATGGGTATCAAGGAAAAGAAGATTGACATGGGGCATGCCCGTGCTATTCTTGCAACACCGAGCGCCGAACGCCAACTGGCACTCTATCAGCGTATCCTGAAGGAAGGTCTGTCCGTGCGCAAAGTGGAGGCTCTGGCGCAAGAGGACAAGAACGAGAAACCCTCTGTCCGCAAGCACAAATCCGACAATTCCTACGAAGCTCTTCAAAAGAATCTGAGCGAAACGCTCGGACTGAAAGTCCGGATTCAGGAAGGCAAACTGACTATCGCTTTTTCCAACGAAGGAGAACTCAAGCAAATCATCCGCAAACTGAGTTGAGGAATTGGTCCGTCATATTGATGCTGGCTCTCAGCGCTTCCTTGATAGCGCAAAACAACGAGATTTACTACACTCCTGACACTACTGCGTCGGAAGAAAACTACCGCTATTATGTGGATTTGACTAAGAAACCGGATGCCGTCAGGGCGGTGTGGCTCGGAGCTATCCTTCCGGGCGCAGGACAGATTTACAACAAATCGTACTGGAAACTGCCTATCGTCTATGGCGCATTCATGGGATGCGGCTATGCTATCAGTTGGACACAGGGAAGGTACAGTAACTGCAAAACAGCCTATCTCGATCTTTACAATGACATCCAGGCAGGCACTGTCAGCGAAGATGAATCCAAAAGCTACATAGCGGTCATGCCTACCGGCTATACCCTGGAGCGGCTGGGAGGAGCAAGCACATGGATGAACACCCTCAACAACCGGCAGAGCACTTTCCGCCGGTATCGGGACTACTCTATCTTGGCGACTGTGGTAGTCTATGCCCTTTCGCTCATTGATGCCTATGTGGACGCTCAATTGTTTGACTACGACATCTCCCCGGATTTGAGTATCAATCTGGAGCCTCAGATACACTTCGACCCTTATACACAACAATCCGCCGAACTAAAATTAGCTATACAATTTTGAAACAGATACTGATTATAATCCTTTTCCTCATTGCGGTTATCCCCTATTCCGCAGCAGAGGCTACACCCCGTGACACAATCCCCACGGTCTATATCCCCGACACCCTTGCTGCCGACACCCTTGCTGCCGACACCCTTGCTGCCGACACCCTTGCTGCCGACACGATGGATGTAGAGTCGCTCGAACTGATTCCCGTGCAGACGTACGATAGTCTGGATGCGGTCAATACCGACGGTCAACCGACGGTCAACCGACGGTCAATAGATACGACACAACTCTCAGACATCGAGATACGTTGGTTCAATTATACCCTCCAGTGGCTTGATACCACCGACTGCGTAGCTGTGCCCGACACCACTACCCTGCCCGATTCGGTCTATAAGGCTCGACTTCAGGCATTGCCGTGTGTGATTGAGTTGCCCTATAACGAGCGCGTACGCGCATTTATAGTAAGGTACGTAAAGCGCAATCCCAAACAGGTTGCCAGACTGATGCGCATGGGGGAGTATTATTTCCCTATGTTTGAAGAGGTGTTGGGCAAATACCAACTCCCCTATGAACTGAAATATCTGCCGGTGATTGAGTCAGCGCTCAACCCTATGGCTCGTTCTCACATGGGAGCCGCAGGTTTATGGCAGTTCATGCCCGGTACCGGCAAATTGTACGGGCTGGAGATCAACTCATTGGTGGACGAGCGCATGGATCCCATCAGCTCGACCGAAGCAGCCTGTCGCTTTCTGAGCAACATGTACTCCGTTTATGGCGACTGGAATCTGGTCATCGCGGCATACAACTGCGGCAGCGGCAATGTCAACAAAGCCATCCGTCGTGCAGGAGGCAAACGCGATTTTTGGTCTATCTACCCTTACCTGCCTCGTGAGACAAGGAACTACGTGCCTATTTTTATTGCCGCCAATTATGCGATGAACTACGGCGAAGAACATGGCATCTGCAAGGCGCCAATTGACAGAACGATGATAACCGACACTATCCGTACTACGCAACGCATGCACCTGCAACAGGCGGCTGACAATCTGGGTATTGAGATGAATGAGCTTCGTCGTCTGAATCCGCAGTATTCGCGCGATGTATTGCCCGGCGGAGGCAGTTATGCGTTAGTATTACCAGCCGAAAAAGTGGGACTCTTTATTGACCAACAAGACTCCATCATGGCATACAAGGCCGACAGCCTGATCAATAACCGCCGTGCGGAGATTGACTTGGCGAAAGTAACCTCTATCAACGGTGCTTACCGCATCAACGGAGTAACCTATTATACAATCAAGAACGGCGACAGCCTCAGCACTATAGCCAGAAAATTCCATTGCTCGGTCAAACAGCTCAAACAATGGAACGGACTGACGAGCGATGTTATCCGCGCAGGCAAGAAACTCAAAATCTGCAAATAATGGAACCTGGAAAAAGATATTATTCGATGCGTGAAACGGTAGCCGAGACGGGTGTTCCCGACTCCACGTTGCGGCATTGGGAGAACCGGTTTGCCGAACTCAATCCCCGCAAGGATGGTCATGGCAACCGATACTACACGGCAGAGGATCAGGAGATTATCAAACGCATCAAATACATCCGCGACGAACTGCATATCACGCGCTTGGAGGCTATCCGCCGCGAATTGCAATCCAACAGCAAGCATTCCGACGAACGTCAGGCAGCCCTTGACATCCTCCTCCGCGTCAAAGAGGAACTATGTGAAATCCGCAAAATGATAAAATAATGAAACAAATAGACTGGAAAAAGATTGCACCCTATTTAGTGGCAGTAGTAGTTTTTGTCGGTTTTGCTGTACTATATTGCAGCCCGCAATTTAACGGTCGCGTACTGCAGCAGGGCGATATCAATAACTGGAAGGGGGCTGCCAATGAGGCACTTACCTATTACGAAGCGAATGGAGAGCCGACAGGATGGACCAATTCTATGTTCGGAGGTATGCCTACATACCAGATCACATTCCGCAATACAGCAGCTATGACCACTTCATGTATCAAGAATTGGCTGGTGACACTCTGGGGTGAACCGATCACTGCAATCTTACTGTATTTCATTGGATTCTATATCTTGTTACTATGCTTCGGCGTTAACGCCTGGCTGGCTTTGGTGGGAGCTCTTGCGATGGGACTTTCTTCCTATTTCTTTATTATCATCCCTGCAGGACATATGTCAAAGGCCTTTGCTTTAGGCGGATTAGCTCCTGTAATCGGTGCGATATATGCCATTTTCCGCAAGCGGTATTGGCTCGGAGTTCCTGTGCTATTGGTTTTCGGCTGCTATTCGATTGTGCTACACCCACAAATGACATATTACATATTCCTGCTCATCGGAGTGCTTTGTATCGCCGAACTATACATCCATATCCGCGACAAAGAATGGAAAACGCTGGGCATTAGCGTTGGAGTAATTGCCATCTGCTTGGGGCTGATTTTCTTGACCAAATTATCCTGGTGGGAATTGAACCAATCGTACCTCAAGGAGACCATGCGCGGCGGTCATAGCGAACTGACAAAGCAGGCGCAAGCCAAACCTGCCGAAGGACTGGATATCAAATATGCGACGGACTGGAGTTATGGTAAAGGCGAGACGATGACGCTTCTTATTCCGAACTGGGAAGGCGGAGCGAGCGGTTATGACTTGGGCAAAGACAGCCCGTTGAGCCAAGCGATGCGCAAACAGGGGGTGGTGAAACGCGATGCGGAACAGTTCTGCGCACATGCTCCCACGTATCACGGAGAAAAAGCGTTTACCAGCGGAGCTGTATATGTCGGTGCAATAGTTTGTTTCCTCTTCCTTTTGGGCTTATTCATCGTCCCCGGTCCCTATAAATGGGCGTTGTTCTTCGCCACACTCATGTCCATTTTCCTCGCATGGGGAAGAAATATGATGTGGCTGACGGAGTTGTTCTTCAACTATTTCCCTATGTACAACAAGTTCCGCGCGGTGGAGTCGATTCTGGTAGTAGCAGAAATTGCCATGCCTTTGCTTGGTTTTCTGGGATTGCAGAAGATTGTGAACGGTGAAGTGGCATGGAAGAAACTGCGCAATAGTTTGTATATCGCAGGCGGAGTGACAGCAGGCATCTGTTTGATAGTAGTACTCTTTGCTGGCTCGTTCGATATGACCAGTACGTATGACGCACAATGGAAAGGACAAGTGCCGCAGTGGCTGTATGACGCAATCCTGGATCAACGCACCGCAATGGTCAAGAGTGATGCATGGCGAAGCCTTTTGTTCGTGGTTCTGGGCTTTGCTCTCACTTTCTGGTATGCCTGGCAGAAACAGAAAGCAGACAAACCTGTTTATGCCTATGTCTTGTATGCTGGTATGGCTGTGCTGGTTCTGGCCGATATGGTTCCTGTGAACAAGCGGTTCTTCAACGATGATAATTTCATCAAAGCGAAGGAAAACGAAGCCTATTTCCGGATGCAGCCATGGGAGGAGCAGATTTTGCAGGACAAAAGTTTGGACTACCGCATGCTAAATCTGAACACCAATACCTTTAATGATTCGCGAACAAGTTATCGTCTCAAATCGATTGGAGGCTATAGTGCTGTCAAGTTGCGTCGCTACCAAGACTTAATTGATGAGCACATCAGCCAGATGAATTGGAATGTGCTGAATATGCTGAATACCAAGTATATAGTCACGCGCCAAGGTGTATATCCCAACCCCGATGCGACGGGTAATGCTTGGTTTGTGAATGATGTGCAGTTCGTACCGACCCCGGACGACGAGAGTGCGGCTCTGAATACGCTGGACTTGAGCAAGACAGCCGTTGCAGACGAAAAATTCCGAGAAGTTCTCACGTGCAATGCCACGCCGAATGAGACTGATGAGATTGTCTTGACCTCATACCAACCGAATGAATTGATCTATCATGCCACTGCGGCGAATGATCGCGTAGCGGTCTTCTCCGAGATCTACTATCCGGAGGGATGGCACCTGTATATAGACGGAGAAGAGAGAGAAATAGGCCGCGTGAACTATGTATTGCGTGCGGCAGTCATCCCTGCGGGCGAACATACCCTCCGGATGCACTTCCTGCCGGACGCTATGCGTTGGGATAAATGGTGCGCAGGATTGGCTATTTTGCTGTTTGTACTGAGTGCTATGCTACTGATTGGCTGGCCTATTTACCAGAAAAAAAGAGTTGCTTAATCCAGCAACCCTTTAAATAGCTTCTCTACTGCCTTATCTGAATAGTAATCAATATAACATTGCCGTGCGTTTTTATTCCATTTGGGATAAGGATGCGCGGCAAAATCATTGATGCAGGCGATGTATTCCTCCGCCGTATTGCATCGCCATCCGCTCAGTCCTTCTTCTATCCGGTACCCCTCAAAGGCTTCGTTTGTTCCTAATATATTCTTGCCGTACATCAAACTCTCGCATGTCTTCACCTTCATACCGCTACCGGAGAAAATGGGCAATACCATCATATCTGCCCATTGAAGATATGGCAACAAATCCGGTGCGTCAGAAACCACCTCTATATCACTCAATAATTTCGGTTGTTCGGCTTTCAGCTTTGCCATTCCCCTGCCTACAATTTTCACCTCTATATTCACGTGCGGATAGACATTTCTCATAAACCAGAGTATGCCTTCATTATTAGCAAGAAAATAGGCTCCCAAGAACAGACATGCCGGACGCTTCGAAGTCCGTTCGGAGGTATTCATTATAGAGGGATCGCACTTGTCCTTCAATGTAACAGGAATCATACAGTCTGCTTTCCTTCCATAGCGTTTCAGTAATTCCTCTTTGTCCCTTTCGTTTAATACAATTACCGTGTCAGAGCTGTCGCAGCTCCATCGGTCATTTCGGTCTGCGCATCGAATGAGCACATTGCGGAAGGGTAGCCGTTTATGCAACTTGGCATCCATGTAAAGCACTTCCAGATTCTGGAATGAGGTAATTATTCTGCCTTTATAAGCAATGGCCTTCAGTTTCTTTGCTATTATGCCAAACAAGCTTCTGTCTATAAAAACAAAATCATACTTTTTGGCAGCAAGCACTATTTGCTCCACTTTTTGAGGTGTGAGGCCTAAAAAATAGCCCCATGGGAATAAGCACACACCTTTGATATAGTCCCATAAAGAACTTTTACCGGGATTGGAATGGAGATAATATACATCTACATTCTCCTCTCCAAGCACTCTGCGGAGGGCATCTAAATTTTTTTTAGTCCCTTGGTCTCCGCCATTCATAACCGTTCCAAACGGTCTATATTGTATAAACAGGAGTTTAGACATAAACTTTTAATAATCTCTTCTATAACAACGCTCGCCGGTCCACTTATGACGGGTTTTATGAGTCTTTAAATCCCAATTTTTCACTGGGGTCATGTAGTCGTCTGCATACAGAGCTCTGCACCATGCATCGGCTTCCACCGGCAAATAGACTGTTATTCCAAGGAAATCCTGACGTTCAAATGCACATTGCGGTACATATGCACGAACCGTGGGAAAACCATCTGTGGCATTTGCTTCCTTCCAATCCTTGTATTCATGGTGTTGAGGTTCATAGGCATACCAGTCTTTTCCTTCTTCTAACAAATAGAACAAATCTAATTTTACACCCTTGTATTCATATGCTTCTTCAGTAATTAAGTCACTCCCATTTGTTTGTATATATATCTGCCGTTTTAACTTGAATCCGTGTTTTATAAGAGAACTGTGAATCTCATCTGTTTGCTTATTTGCTACTATTGCTACATCCAGATCGTAATCAAAAGGAATAAATCCATGATTACGAACAGCACCGAGCAGTGTTCCGAAAATAAGAAACATCTGAAATCCGCATTCAGTTAATGCTTGATCTGCTTCTTGAATTGTTGCCAATCCATATTTTCTAATTTTACGAGCCTGACTCTGCTCTTTGAAATAATTGATGCATTCAACTGCCTTTGTATATAATCCCAGTTTGACAAGAATTTTTACTATAAAATCTCTCATTTTGAAAAATATTAATTTTATTCTACTATTCCTACATGTTTCATTAAATAGTCCCCTAGTCCGAAGACAATATCATGCTTTACCTCTACCGAATTATTTGACAATCGTTGCATATCTTGTCTACCTCAGAAAGTATCTCCAACATCCGTAATTGCGCCTTGCGAAGCGTAGAACCCTCAGGATTATATGTTGATAAATCTTCTTGTACCATATTAATTGTATCAGTTTTTCTCTAAGTAACATTCTAAATCCTTGACCAATTCAGGTGTCATATTTATTGGATTGTTACTTAAGCGTTGCATATTCACTTTTTGTAATGTAGCATGAACATCTATCTTAGGAGAAAGGATAAGTGAAAGCCCAAGGGACGTTATATACTCCTTCATATTTTTTATAGCGTCAGATGGCAAGAAGCCTAATTCACGATAGAGGTCAGGAGTACCATTTAGATGTAGAAAGAATGGAAAAGTCAACGCCACAGCATGCCCATGCGGATAGCCGTAGTGGGATGTGAAAGCATATGAGAAAGCATGAGGAGCGGTTGTTTTGGATATATTAATCGCCTTACCTGCCCAGTAAGCACCTTCTGCAACTTGATTTCTCAATTCTTCCGTGGGATTATGAACCAGACTCGGAAGCTGTTTCCAAAGGAGTCCCAATGCTTTTATTGAATAAGCACGCGACTCCTCATTCGCTCCTTTTGCCCAATAAGACTCTATAGCCTGAGCAACAGCATCAAAACCAGTACATGCAGTCAAGTACGCATTATTATTATACGTAAAAGGAGGATATAACATCACCACATCCGGCAAAATATCATCCGCCTCTATGCTGCATTTCTTTCCGTCACGATAAACCACAGCAAAATGCGTCGCCTCGGCGCCTGTGCCGGAAGTGGTAGGAATTGCCCATAAAGGAATGGGATGTCCTTTCTCTGCTGCATAATGACGAATCAATTTCGCTGTGTCCAGAACACTACCGCCACCAATAGATATGATGACATCCGGCTCCCCATCCAAAAGCAGTTGCAGTCCTCTGAGCGCCTCCTCATCTTTAGGATTTGCTGAAAAATCCGAGAACTCGATAAGGTTTACACCTGTTTGTGTGCAAACCTTATTCATTATTTCTTGCGCTCCGCATGATACAAAAGATTGCTTGCCTCGCACTAAAAAGACATGTTGCACTCGTTGCTCACGAAGCATGGAACAAAGGATTGTAACTATTCTGTCTCCGCGCGTTTCATTATATGTGTATAATTGTTGTGTCATTGCACTAATTCATTCATGAATACCTCCTTATTTTGCTGAGGTGTGGTAGTCGGGCGACCAAGATCCTTGCGGCTACCCTTATGCACATTAACATTAATCAAACTCACACCATCAATCACCGCGTGGTTCACATGATTCATAGCGAACATCAACGACTTTTTTGAATCTACAGAGACCACATCTTTGTATCCGACAGCTTTTGCTATGGCTTTTATATCTATCTTCTGTCCAACTGTCGGTTGACCACCTACAGAGTCATGCGCACCATTATTAAAAATGATGTGCACAAGATTTCGAGGGTTATAATCTCCTATTATGGCCATTCCGCCCATATGCATCAACAAAGCACCATCGCCATCAAAAACGATTACCCGTCTGTCCGGCTTTTGCAACGCAATACCTAATGCTATCTGAGAGGCATGTCCCATGGAACCAACCGTGAGAAAATCATGCCCGTGACCTTGTTTTTTCGCCTCGCGGTACTCAAAGAGTTCGCGACTGATCATGCCGGTTGTAGAAACTACAATATCATCGTCTCTCAGTTTGTCAACTACAATTTTTATTGCTTCCTCCCGAGAGAGAGGAAGAGAAGATAGTGTCTGTTTCTGAAGAGCATAGGCATCAAATGTCCCCTTCCGCACTATAAGCGCATATATTCCATTGGTCTTATTTATCGTATCCAGCGCTTCATCTACCTGCATTTCCCATTCCTCTCCCAATACGGCATAAGGCACACCCATTGTTTCGAGCAACGATAGCGTTACCTTGCCTTGCTTCACGTGCTGCGGTTCGTCATGCACACCGGGTTCACCTCGCCAACCAATAATTAACAGTAGCGGCATTTTATAGACATCGGCGTCCATTAGCGAAAGCAGCGGATTGACTATATTCCCTTCGCCTGAGTTCTGCATATAGACACACCCTACTTTGCCTGTTGCCAGATGATAACCGGCTGCCAATCCTACGGCATTGCCTTCGTTCGCCGCGATAATATTATTCTCGCGCGACAAATTATCAGTTATATACGCGCATAGATTCTTCAGCAGCGAGTCCGGCACGCCTGCAAAAAACTCAATGCCTCCGGCGCGCAAGGTCTCTATGAAGTCTTTGGGTGCTATCATTGTTTCGTTCCAGGGATAAGTGTTAATATCTCCTTAATTGGCATGCAGTACTCCTCGCTTGCCTCTTTGCATCTGCCGTGTTCGAGAATTGACTCTGCGCAATGTACCATTGCCGGATAAGCCGAGCGTAAAAGATGATTTGCATAAATGACGATATTCACACCCCATGCCACAAATTCCTCTTCCGTAATATGATTGAATGTGGTCGGTACTACCACAATTGGCGTATTGCTGTCTTTCTCACGGAAACGCAGACAAAACTCATGAATATCTTCGCCGTCTTTATTACGTGAGTGAATCATGATTCCATCTGCTCCGGCTGAAACATACGCAAAGGCACGCTCCAAGGCATCCTCAATCGGTTTGCCGGCAATTAGAGATTCAACACGGGCTATGATCATGAAGTCATCTGTGATTTGTGCCTGCTTGCCTGCGTGTATCTTAGCGGAGAATCCTTCTATTGTATCTTGTGTCTGAATGGCATCGGTTCCCCAAAGCGAGTTTTGCTTTAAGCCCACCTTATCTTCTATAATTACAGCAGATATACCCAAACGCTCTAATGTACGAACCATGAATGGGAAATGCTCTAACTTACCTCCCGTATCGCCATCAAAAATCACCGGCTTGGTCGTTACCTCCAATGCATCATTCAAATCGTGAAGACGAGTCGTCAAATCCACGGCCTCTATATCCGGCTTGCCTTTGCTCGTTGAATCTGTAAGCGATGAAGCCCACATACCGTCAAACTCCAATTTTATACCATTCTTCTTTACAAAGGCATTCTCAATAATCAATCCGGTCAAACCACTATGACTCTCTAATATACGAACAATCTTCTTGGCATTGATCAACCGACGGAGACGTTTCATACGAATCTCAGGTGTCGTTCCTATTTCTTTGAGTCTTTCATTAAGCATGGACGATGATATACCGGGAGTATAAGGGATGTCTATCACTTGTCCTCCCCACTCTGCCATGCACTCAATAATATCCTGACGAGTCTTTTGCTGAACGCCTGTCTTCCAATCATCACCATGCACCACATAATCGGGTTTCAACTGCCGCAAATTAGGACGATAGTCTAATGTTGTCTGCGGTACAACGCGCGCTACTCCTTTGAGGTTGCTGACGATGAGCGCACGTTGCCCATAATCCAAATAAGGTAAACGCTTATAACTTGCTATAGCTGCATCGGTAAGCACTCCGACCGTTACACACCCCAACTTTGCTGCCTCATGAATGATATTCAAGTGTCCCGGATGAATAATATCCGCAGACATGCCTACATATACTTGTTTTTCTGTCATATTCTTATGTTTGATTTACTTGTGCATTTCTAATAATATGATTTTTTGTCATGAGACTCTTGAGATTCTTGAGACACTTCCCTCTTCAACTGTCTCAACTGTCTCAACTGTCTCATATTATTTTATGTCCTGTCACTTTTGCACTTTCTGCACTTTTTTCGAACGCTCTGTTCAAAAACGAAACGTTAGTGGTTCTTAGTGATTCTTAGTGATACTTAGTCATTGTGCTGGGTATCTGCAGGGCAATAGCAGAGTATTTGCGACTTCAGATATTATGATTCGTCAACTATCCCTCTTATCTCGTCTATTATCTCTCTGCAACGTTTAGTCGAAATGCGGATGGATTCTCCTATGGCACACCGACACACAACTATTTGTCATTTCTCGAATAAGCAATCAGCCGTCAACTCATTCTGCACGTTTCCCCAATACATATTATGCGCCAAGCCAAATGAAGTTATCATCGTTATACGAACGGCTTTGCGTGTACTGGTCAATTGTCGGAATAACTACACCACACAAAATTGAGATTCTTCTTTCTCAAGAGGGCGTAGTAAATCTGCCTTTTCTTTTTCTCGACCAATAAGCATAAGTTTTGTGATTTTTAGACAACTTAACAACGAAAATCTGCATTAAAACCCCTTAATCTTGTTTTTTTTAGTATTTTTAGGGAATTTAGATATGTTTTTTGCGTTTCATTCTTCTATATAACTCGAAATCTTACGGAACAACATAATATATACACTTTTCCATCATTTTTAGGCTGCAAAATTACACTTTTCCATCATTTTTACCAGATAGGTATTTGTTTTTAGTGATAAAAGCGTGTGCCGGGGAGGTCGTATAAGTTACATACCTTTTACCGAAAGACCTTGTATCTCAAACTTGTATTTCCTGAATGTAACTTGTGGCAAGCACTTTACTTTTTCTCTGTCTTAAAGGGCGCAAAGGTTATTGTCGTTAAAGATCTTATGTCCCCATAATTGTTTTAAGAACTCTTTTGCAGGCAACACTTCTACGCCATTAAACAACCGTGGTTGTTCATCCATCGATACTATAATCAGTCTGGCTTCCGGATGCTCCTCTTTAAACGCTTTTAGACCGGATAAATGTCGCGATTGCACTTCCGAACAGGATTTAAATTCTATCGCAACCGCAGCATCGCCAAGTACAGCATCTACTTCATAATCATTATATGTATGCCAATAACTCAAATCATTCTCGTATCTATTATAGCCTAAATACGCTATCAGTTCCTGCATCATCAGATGTTCAAAGGCATGCCCGAAGTCCGCAGAACCGGGTAACAAGCCTTTCCGATTACGCAAATAATTGACAATTGCCACATCAAAATAATAAAACTTAGGAGCCTGACGCAGCTTGCGCTTCATCACTTTGGTATATGCCGGAACTTCATAGCCGATTAATGTATCTTGCAAAATAGAGAAATATTCTTTCACAGTTTTGGCATCTATTCCACAATCATTAGCTATATTGCTGTAGTTAATCATCTCTCCGTCTGAAAGGGCAGCAACTTCCATGAATCGGTTAAAGGTTTGTAAGTTTCTCACCAAAGCCTCTGCGCGGATTTCTTCTTTCAGATAAACCGCAATATATGCCTGCATTCGTTTCCATGCCGTTGCTGCGTCCGTTAAATAATGGCGTGGCAACATTCCCTGATTAATAGCTTTAAGTAAATCGAAATCCGGAACTTCTGCGCTAACTAAGGGATACATATATACCGGTAATGCCCGTCCTCCTAATGTATTAACGCCTTGCCTTTTCAATTTCCGTGCGCTTGACCCGCATAATATGAAACGCATATTTCGCTTTACAATCAGTCGGTGTACTTGATCCAATAGTGCAGGCAAAAGAGGTATCTCATCAATAATTATCAGCGAATTATCCGGCAATAAGGCTACTTCTTGCTCTAATAAAGCCGGATTTCTTTGCAAGCGTTCAAATGTTTTACGCTCTAATAAATCATAGGTTAAAGTATTGGGGAATAGAGTAGATAATAAAGTTGTCTTTCCTGTCTGACGAGCGCCAAACAGAAAAATACTATCATCAATAGCATTAATTTTGTTAATTCTCTCAATCATAGCACTTTACATATTTCTTATTCCGTATATTTTATAATTTTCAGGAGTGCCGCTCCTAATATTTCAGTATTTACAGGAATTAAAACACGCTGCAAATATACTGCTTTTTTTTGATATATGCAACTCTTTTGAGCATTTAGTGAAGGATTTTTATTATTTAGTGGTAAAAACGTGTGCCGGGGAGGCAGGAGAAGGAATCAACGACACCCACTACGGTATCTTGGTCGTCCAGAACAACCAGGGAGTGTATCGAATAATGATTCATTGTTTCTCCCGCTTCTACAATCTTGGCTGATTGCCGGATGACCTTCGGGTTCGCAGACATTATTTCAGATACCCGCGTATCGAAGAAAGTCCGTCCGAGTCTCATGGTAGCTCTACGGATGTCTCCGTCCGTGATTATTCCGAGCAGCTTGTTATTTTCTACCACAATGCCTATTCCCAGTGTTCCCTTGGTGACAATTTCAATGGCTTGCGACATAGGCATCTCCGGCGTCAGGAAGGGCAGGTTCTCTGTAAACATCACATCCTCCACTTTCGCAGAAAGCTTCTTGCCCAGATCCCCTCCGGGGTGAAGTTGTGCAAAATCCGTAGGCTGGAAATGTTTCGCCTCTATCAACGCACAAGCCAGTGCATCGCCTAACGCCAGCGTGGCTGTCGTTGAGGCGGTGGGAATAAGGTTCAGCGGGTCGGCCTCTTTCTCCACCGCTATGTTCAGATGTACTGCCGAACAGCGCGCCAACGGCGAATCAGCACTACTCGACATGCCTATAATAGGTATCTTCTTCGCCTGAATACTCGGCAGGAACCGTACCAGCTCTTCCGTCGCTCCTGAATAAGAAATGGCGAGCACAAGGTCATTCTCACTCAGCATTCCCAAGTCGCCGTGATAAGCGTCTAACGGATTCAGGAAGAACGCAGGTGTGCCGGTCGATGCCAGCGTAGCAGCTATCTTCGAGCCCACATGACCGCTCTTGCCGACACCCGTTACCACCACTTTGCCTTTGCAGGCATGTATCAGTTCCACTGCACGGAGAAAACTGTCATCCAACCGGGGAATAAGCATTTGAATAGCGGATGCCTCCTGTTCCAGACATTGAACCGCCTGCCTTATAACCTGTTGCTCCATCATTATTTCGCGAAATAAGTTGAATTATCTATCTCAAGTCACAAATTACCGTGCAAAGGTACAAAAAAAACATGAATTATACAAATTTATTTGCACATTTACAAAAAAAATTGTATCTTTGCAGGCAATAGTAAAAAAATGATTCAATGCATATCGTCATTTTAGGCACGGCATGGCCATACAGAGGTGGTTTGGCTACTTTCAATGAGCGCCTTGCACGACAGTTTATGGCGGAAGGACACACCGTGGATATTGTTACGTTCAAACTCCAATATCCTGATTTCCTGTTCCCGGGTAAGACGCAGTATTCCGATGCGCCTCAGCCCCGTGATTTACATATAGAGCGTGCCATGAACAGCATTTCGCCTTTCTCTTGGTTCAAGACAGGAAGGATGATTCGCAAGATGAATACGGATGTACTCGTCATCAAGTTCTGGATTCCCCTAATGGCTCCTTGTCTGGGAACTATCGCACGCATTGCCCGCAGAAAAGGAATACGGGTGGTCAGTATTCTGGACAATGTCATTCCACACGAACCCAAACCGTGGGACAAGATACTCATCCGCTATTTCGTGCACAGCGTGGACAGGTTCGTGGCTATGTCCGAGAGCGTGCTGCATGATTGCGAGCGGTTTGATACCGGCAAACCAAAAGTGCTTACGCCTCACCCCTTATACGACAATTTCGGCGAACCGGTGGAACAGAAAGAGGCACAAGCGAAACTGCAATTGGACCCGCAATACACCTATCTGCTTTTCTTCGGTTTCATACGCGACTACAAAGGCTTGGATCTGTTGCTGAAAGCCTTCCGACAAGTCAAATCCTCTCCCAACGGCAAAAAAACCAAACTGGTCGTAGCAGGCGAGTTCTACAACAACGCGGATCAATACTATCAATTAGAAAAAGAATTAGATCTGGAAGGTGAAGTCATATGGCGGACGGATTTTATTCCGGATGACCAGGTACGGTTCTATTTCTCCGCAGCAGATCTGATTGTACAGCCCTACAAATCCGCCACCCAGAGCGGTGTAACGCAGATAGCCTACCATTTCGGGAAGCCTATGCTGGTCACCCGCGTCGGCGGCTTGGCGGAGATTGTACCCGACGGAAAGGTAGGCTATGTGTGCGATGTCGATAGTTCGTCCGTCGCATCGGCGATAGAGGATTTCATAGCGCTTCCTGCTGAAGAAAGGACAAAGAGATTTAGCGCCAATATACAGACAGAGAAAGCAAAATATGCATGGTCGCACATGACAGAGAAAATCTTGAATGACAACTAATAAAATGGTAAATGATTGTATGATTATACGCAGTAAAGCACCTTTACGGTTGGGATTGGCAGGCGGAGGAACCGATGTATCCCCATACTCGGACATGTACGGCGGCAGTATTCTGAATGCCACTATCTCGCTCTATGCCTACACAACCATCGAGCCCTTAGAGAACGGAAAGATTATCTTCTCCAGCCCGGATGCAGGTTTGGAGGAAGTCTATGATGCCCAAGAAGAACTGGACACGAACGGATATTTCGTATTGGCGAAAGGCGTCTATAACCGCATTGTAAAAGATTTCACCCACCGCCCTCTCTCGTTCCGCATCACAAGTCATGTGGATTCTCCTGCAGGGAGCGGTCTGGGGACCAGTAGTACCTTGGTAGTCAGTATCGTGGGAGCGTTTGCAGAATGGCTGAAACTCCCGTTGGGCGAATATGACATAGCCCGGTTGGCGTATGAGATAGAGCGTGTGGATCTACAAATGGCAGGCGGCAAACAAGACCAGTATGCCGCTACCTTCGGCGGATTCAATTTCATGCAGTTCCTGCAGGATGACAAGGTTATTGTCAATCCGCTCCGCATCCGTCAGCGCTATCAGGACGAGTTGGCGCACAACCTCTTGCTGTATTACACCGAGACAAGCCATGTTTCCGCCGAAATTATCCAAGGGCAAATAGACAATGTGCGTGCCAACAACACCTCCTCCATAGAAGCCATGCACCGCCTCAAGGAGCAAGCCGTCAAGATGAAAGAGCACCTGCTACGCGGCGATATAGACGCTATCGGTGATATTCTGAACGAAGGATGGGAGGAGAAGAAGAAGACCGCCAAACGTATATCCAACCCGCTGTTGGAGGATATTTACACCACAGCCATCGCAGCAGGTGCGACCGGAGGCAAAGTGAGCGGTGCCGGAGGAGGAGGATTTATGTTCTTCTACTGTCCCGGAACCAGCCGTTATGCAGTAGAAAAGGCCTTATGCACAAAATTTGCAGGCCAAGTCAAACGATATGAATTCACACAAGAAGGATTAAAAACATGGACACTGTAATCCGCTCTATAGAAGCCAGTATTGCGGCCAAACGAGCTCTGCTGGCCAACAAAGAAAGGGTAGCTGCTATCCGCATGGCGGCAGAAACATTGATCCGTGCTCTCAGAGGGGGGCATCGCGTGCTATGGTGTGGCAACGGGGGGAGCGCCGCGGACGCACAACATTTGGCAGCCGAACTATCCGGACGATTCTACTACGACCGACCGCCACTGAATTCCGAGGCACTGCATTGCAACACATCTTACATGACCGCCGTGGCCAACGACTACGGTTACGACACGATCTATTCGCGAATGATCAACGGGGCATGCCACCCCGGCGATATATTGGTGGGCATCAGCACCAGTGGTAACTCCGAGAATATCTACAATGCTTTTGTCAAAGCGCGGGAGTTGGGCGTAACTACCATCGCCATGACCGGAGAAAGCGGCGGTAAGATGAAAGAGTTAGCGGATATACTGCTGAACGTTCCCTCTACGGACACCCCACGTATTCAAGAGTGCCACATTATGATTGGGCATATCATCTGCGAAATCGTAGAAAAAGAAATGTTCCCTCGTGATTAAAGAAGCCGTCATATTAGCCGGCGGATTCGGCACTCGTTTGAGCCATGTATTGGGCAATGTACCCAAGCCCATGGCTCCCGTTCATGGCAAGCCTTTCCTATGTTATGTACTGGACAGGTTAGCCGAAGCAGGGGTAGGACGGGTGATTATGGCTACCGGCTACAAGCACGAATGTATAGCATCCTATTTCGGTAACCAATACAGCCATATAGAACTTGTCTATTCGCAGGAAACAGAGCCGCTATTCACGGGCGGCGCAATCCTACAAGCCGCGCATAAGATAACCGGCGAATCATTTATTGTGGTTAATGGCGATACCTTGTTTGATATCGATTTACAAGCTTTCTCAGATTTTCACTATGCACATGAATATCCTGTTTCGATTGCCCTGCGCATGGTAGAAGACACAAGCCGGTACGGAGCGGTGGAGACCGAAGGGATACGCATCTCGCGCTTCCGGGAAAAAGAAAGCAGCGCAGGCGCAGGGGTGATTAACGGAGGTATTTATGCCATCCGTCGGGAATGGTTGCTGGGACAGAATTATCCGAAGAAGTTATCCTTTGAGAAAGACGTTCTGCAAACCCTTGCCCCCCTGGGAATCTTAGGCGGCGTAGCGTTCGAGAGTTATTTCATCGATGTAGGTGTACCGGAAGATTATTATCGGGCGCAGAAAGAGTTTGAATCCCTTTTCCCCTGCGACAAATACTTGTTCTTGGACCGTGACGGAGTGTTGAACAAACACCTGCCGGGCGATTATGTGCGTCGATGGGAAATGTGGGAATGGCTACCTGATGTGTTGCCAAAGACGGCAGAGTTAGCCAGACGCTATGTACGTATTTTTATAGTTAGCAACCAGCAGGGAGTGGGCAAAGGGCTCTTTAGCGTAAGAGAGCTTGAAGAGGTGCATGAGCACATGCTTCGGGATATAGAGAAAGCCGGAGGACGGATAGACAGGATATACGTATGTACCGCCTTAAAAAAAGATAACAGCCCTGACCGCAAACCTGCTACCGGCATGGCGTTGCAGGCTAAGAGGGATTTTCCTGAAGTGGATTTTCATGCAAGCGTTATGGTGGGGGATAGTATTTCAGATATGCAGTTCGGCTATCGCTGCGGTATGCGTTGCGTGTATCTGAGCAACGGCAATGCCGTTCCGGCAGATGTACGGGACTATACCGACATTATTCTGCCAAATCTTCCTTGTATGTGATTTTTATGTTACATTCTTCGCCCTGAACGATGAAAATGGGATGCCGCGGTTCGTATTTTCTCACGATGCCGGCATCATCGGTTGCTATTACCTCGTCCTCGGCGAGTGCTTTTATGTATGCGTCCGACACGACATCCAGATAAAACGCCTGCGGCGTCTGAGCACACATATATTCTGACCTGTCAGGTATATCATAAACCTTCAGGCCTCGTACATTGTCCCTTTGTACTTTATATATCGTGTCCGTTACCGGCACAGCAACGGTAACAGCATCGTGCTTCTCCAGCGCCATGGCCACATCGGTCAAAATACGCTGCGAGACAAAGGGTCTGGCGGCATCATGAAACCAAAGGCTGACTTCTGACGGCTGATGGCTGACTTCTGACGGCTCTTCCATATATGCCAGAATGGCATGCCACGAGGATTCCCAACGCTCGGCGCCGCCGGGGATAATTTTCGCTACTTTGCGCCATTCGTTACGCTCGCATATATGCCGTGCCTCGTCTATCCATTCAGGGTGCATCACTACCGCTATCTCGCTGATAGCAGGCGATTGCTCAAACGCATCAACCGAGTGCTCAAGGATGGAGCGTCCGTCCGCAAGAGGCAGGAGTTGTTTGGGCTTTGCGCCGCCTACCCTGCTGCCGGTTCCGCCGGCTAATATGACTGCAATGTGATACACTTATTTTCTTCTCGATACGGTTACTTGCGGAGGATGGCATCGGCAATCTCGCGTATGGCACCTTGACCTCCGGGAGTGTGGAGCACACGGATGTTCGGCAGCGCACGGATCTCTACTCTCGCGTTCGGAGGACAGCAGGGATAGCCGACCGCCAATAGGAGATCGACATCATTGAGGTCGTCACCCACATAGCATACATCATCCAGCGATATCTTCATTTTCGCGCAGATACGTTTGGCCGCCTCAAGTTTGGAGAGGCCGCCTTTGAGTTCCTTGCTTCCTACGCCGAGATAGAGATACTCAATATGCAGTTTCTCCGCACGCGCCTTGACAATAGAGGATTTCTCGGAAGTAAGAATACCGCAGGGTATTCCGTTTTCGCGCAGTCGCACCAACCCCATTCCGTCATAGACACAGAAACGTTTCATCACCTCGCCTTCCGGAGTATAATACAAAGCTCCGTCGGTCAGACAACCGTCCACGTCCGTAAGAAAAAGTTTAACAGCAGATAATTGATATACACTGGATGCCATAGCTATAAAATTTTAAGATTTGATGATTCAAAGATGTAATGATTTATTGATTGAAAGCATTCCATCCCTGGGCGCGCAAAGCGAGCTCCTCGCCGTTGCGTCCGATGAGGTTGCAGCCGTACTCGGGCTTCGTGATATGTCCGATGATGTACAGGTCGTCGATAGGAATGAGTTTTTCGTAATCGTCCAGCGAACAAGTGAAGAGGAGCTCGTAGTCCTCGCCACCGTTCAGCGCACAGGTGACGATATTGAGGTTCATCTCCTCAGCCAGCGCAGCCGCCTGGAAATCAATAGGCAGTTTGTCCTCATACACACAACAGCCGACGCCCGATTGCGAGCATATGTGCAGCAGTTCGGAGGACAACCCGTCCGAGACATCCATCATGGCAGTAGGCTTGATTCCCGCCTTGTGAAGCGCCTTCAGGATATCGCGGCGTGCTTCGGGTTTGAGTTGGCGCTCCAGTAGATACTCCTTGCCCTCAAAAGCCAGTTGCGCCTTATCGTCAGAAGCCGCTACCATACGTTCGCGCTCAAGGAGCTGGAGCCCCATATACGCCGTACCGAGGTTGCCGGATACACAAATCAGGTCATTCAGTTTGGCTCCGTTGCGATAAACGATATCCTTGGCTGACGCCACTCCGAGACATGTAATAGAGATAGCCAGGCCTGTCATTGATGAGCAGGTGTCTCCTCCCACGATATCCACCCCGTAGCGTTCGCATGCCAGACGGATACCCGAATAAAGTTGCTCCATATCCTCCACCGAGAAACGTTTGGACACACCGAGCGAGACGGTAATCTGGGTCGGCGTGCCGTTCATCGCATAGATATCAGAGAAATTGACAACCGCGGCTTTGTAGCCGAGATGCTTGAGCGGCACATATTCCAAATTAAAATGCACTCCCTCCAGCAGCATATCGGTCGTCATCAGCACTTTCCTGGAGCCGAAATCCATGACAGCACAATCGTCTCCGACAGCTTTTCTGGTCGAAGGTTGGGCGGGCTTCAAATCCTTGGTCAGATGCTTGATAAGACCGAACTCGCCGAGAGTAGAGATTTCCGTTCTTGCCATATATATCCCAGATTAGTGTGCAAAGGTACAAAAAAAAAATGAAAGAAGAAAGCAATGATTGCACGGAGATAGCTTTTTTATAAAAAAAAGATGCATTTTTCCTACAAAAATGCACATGCGCTTGCATATATAAGAAAAAAGTAGTATCTTTGCCCGTTAATTTTGGATAATTATATCCTATGATAGAATATATTCACGGCAAACTGGCAGAATTAAACCCGACGGAAGCGATTGTAGAAGCCTCCGGCGTAGGCTATGCGATAGCCATCACTCTGCCCACATACTCCGCCCTGATAGGCAAAGAAGCGTCTGCTTCCGGAGATAAAGAAAGCGAAGGCGCGACAGTCAAACTATACACTACCGAAATCATTCGCGAGGACACGCATGAGTTGTACGGATTTGCCAGCCGTAGCGAACGCAACATGTTTGAGATGCTGATGACGGTCAGCGGCGTGGGAGCTGCCACGGCACGGATGATCATGAGCGCTTTCAGCCCCGAGGAACTGCGGATGCTGATTGCTACGGGCAACTCCAAAGCGATAGCGAAAGTGAAAGGTCTGGGACCGAAAACAGCACAGCGAATCATCGTGGACCTGAAAGACAAAGCTGTCAAACTCGATCTCGGCGGTGACCCGACCGAGCTGCCGATGGCGTACGAAGAGGCAGACAGCGGCGTCAAGGCAGAAGCAGTGAGCGCACTGACGATGCTTGGTTTTGCGGCGGCAGCCAGCGGAAAGGCAGTGGACAAGATTCTGAAAGCCGAACCGAATGCAAGCGTAGAGAGCGTCATCCGTCAAGCATTGAAAATGCTATAACAGAGACTATATTGAATAAGCAAATACAATACATATTTTTTGTAAGTCTGTTGCTATGGTTGCCGTTGGTGACTATGGACGGTTTGGCGCAAACCGGCAAACCGAAGACGCTGAAAGAACTGATTGCAGAAGAAAAGGCTCAGAAAGAAGCGGAGAAAGCCGCCCGCGAAGCAGAAAAAGCACGAAGCAAGCCTGCGGACGCCACGCCTGTAGGAGAAACGACGAGTTCGGATGCTGCCCGGACTCCGGAAGAAGTTGCAGACTACGTGACATCAGCCGATTCGGCTATCTGGGCTCCCACACAGGTCAAGCAATACGATGCCAATGATTACGAGGAATGGGGCAAACCCAAGTCTTCGCTGGATCTGGAGGACCCGGATAATATCAGTACTACGATTGAATACGACCCCGTGACAGGTGGGTATGTCATGCACACGCGCATCGGCGGCACCGATATCACTACTCCCTACATGCTGACCGCCGATGAATACAACGCCTATAGCGAGAAGCAGATGATGCACAAATACTGGCAGCAGAAAATAGGCGAAGTAGAGCACAACAACGAGAAGAAATTCGACATCACGGACATGAAATTCAATATCGGTCCGGCAGACAAGGTGTTTGGCCCCGGAGGTGTACAACTCAAGATGCAAGGAAGCGCCGAACTGCTATTCGGATTCAAACACCAGTATATCGACAACCCGTCGCTCACCCCACGCGCGCGAAACAACAATATATTCGATTTTGACGAGAAGATCCAAGCCAGCGTTCAGGGCAAGGTAGGTCAGAAACTGAATTTCAACCTGTCATACAACACCGAAGCGTCCTTCGCCTTTGACCAGCAGAACCTGAAGCTGAACTACAAAGGCGAAGAGGATGATATTATCCAAAGCATCGAGGCGGGGAATGTGACAATGGATCTGCCCAGCTCGCTCATCCGCGGCAGCAAGGCGCTGTTCGGTATCAAGGCCAACCTGAAGTTCGGCAAACTGAAGATTCAGGCATTGATCAGCCAGCAGAACAGCCAGGCACAGTCGGTGAGCAGCCAAGGCGGCGCCCAGATGACGAGATTCGATATCAGCGGCGATGCCTATGACGAGAACCGCCACTTCTTCCTGAGCCATTTCTTCCGCGACCGTTATGAGAGCGCGATGGAGAGCGTGCCGTATATAGCCAGTGGCGTGACAATCAACAAGATTGAGGTATGGGTGACCAACAAACGCGGTGTGTATGACCAGGCTCGCAACATTGTGGCTTTTACCGACTTGGGCGAGACCAACGAGCACACCCAGCAGATATGGAGCAGCTCATCCGTCATAGCGCCGGACAACAAAACCAACGGGTTGTACGAGAGCATACGCGCAACAGGATTCCGTGACCTGCAGCAGACCAGCACCGCGCTGGAAGGGCTGAACGGAATGGAGGGCGGAAGCGATTTTGAGAAGATCGAGTCCGCACGTCTGCTGAGCAGCAGCGAATATACACTGAACGGCGCACTGGGATACATATCCCTGAAATCGGCACTGAACCAGGATGAGGTACTTGCCGTGGCATACGAATACACCTACAACGGCCAGGTGTATCAGGTAGGTGAATTCTCTACCGACGGCAACGACGAACTGCGTGCCCCGAACGCACTGGCACTGAAGATGCTGAAATCGAGCGCCAATGCGCCTGCACGCAAAAACCGCGGCACATGGGACCTGATGATGAAAAACATCTATTCGCTCGGCGCCACCAGTATCAGCAGTGAGAAATTCGAACTCTATGTCACCTACCGCAACGACTCGGTAGGCACGGATGTGCAATACCTGAACGAAGGTCCGATAAGCGGCAAGCAGCTCATCCGGGTGATGGATCTGGACCGTTTGGACCAGAAGAACAACGCCGTGCCCGACGGACGGTTTGACTATCTGGAGGGGCTGACCGTCTATTCAAGCAACGGACGAATCATTTTCCCTGTGCTGGAACCGTTCGGCAGCCACCTGGCAAACCAACTGGGCAACGCACAACTGGCTCAGAAATACTGTTTCCCCGAACTATATGACTCCACGCTGGTGGTGGCACAAGAGCTGAGCGAGAAGAACAAATTCCACCTGACCGGTAAATACAAAGGCACCAGCGGAAGCGAAATCCGTCTGGGGGCGATGAACGTGCCGCGCGGAAGCGTGACGGTGACCGCCGGTGGTGCCACGCTCATCGAGAACGTGGATTACACCGTGGACTACACCATGGGAACGGTTACTATTCTGAACCAGTCTATCCTGGAGAGCGGCACCAATGTGGATGTAAAACTGGAGAGCCAGAGCACATTCTCCATGCAACGGAAAAGCCTGTTCGGCGCACACCTGGAATATGAGTTCACCAAAGATCTGGTAATAGGCGGAACTGTCATGCACCTGCGCGAGCGCCCGCTGACCACCAAAGTGAACACGGGCATGGAGCCGCTGGCGAATACCATCTGGGGCGTCAACGGCAGCTGGAAAACCGAGATGCAGTGGCTGACCAATGCGATTGACAAGATCCCATGGATTACCGCCACAGCTCCCTCCACTTTCCAGATCAATGCGGAGTTCGCCCACCTGATACCGGGTCACACCAATGATGTGGGGGCTGTGGGTACTGCCTATATCGATGATTTCGAGCGGACTACCACCAATATTGACGTTCATTACCCCAGCTACTGGTTCCTGGCCTCCACCCCTGCTGTCATGGACGAAGCGAAGGATATCAACAAAACGAGTTACAACAAGAACCGTGCTTTGATGGCCTGGTACACCGTGGATCCGATCTTCGGCTACCCGCAGACCAATACGCCCGCCCATATCCGCAATGACATACAAGCGATGAGCGACCACAGGACACGTATTGTATATCAGGAGGAACTCTACCCTAACCGCGAAGAGGCAAGCAATGTCGATACCAAACTGCCGATACTGAACCTCGCTTTCTATCCGGAGGAGCGCGGACAATACAACATTTCCGCCAGCGAGATAGGCACCAACGGACGGCTGACCAACCCCAAGAAACGCTGGGGCGGTATGATGCGCAAACTGGACAACACGGATTTCGAGAAAGCCAACATCGAGTACATCGAGTTCTGGCTGATGGATCCTGCACTCACCAACACAGACGGCTATGACGGAGAGATGTATATCAATCTGGGTGACATCAGCGAGGATATTCTGCGTGACGGCAAGAAATCATTCGAGAACGGCATGCCTGTAAGCGATGCCGACATGGGCCGCATCGATTCGACAATCTGGGGTTATGTGCCACGCACCAACAGCACTGTGACCGCTTTCAGCAACGAGACAGGTGCCCGCGCACGGCAGGACGTGGGACTCAACGGTCTTAATAGCGAGCAGGAGAAGAACTGGCCGGCATACAAGACCTATGTGGACGAATTGCGCGGCAAGGTGGATGCCGCCGTGCTGAACGCATGGATAGATGATCCGTTCTCGCCTCTGAACGACCCTGCCGGTGATAATTTCCACTATTACAGAGGTTCTGATTTTGACCGGGAGGAGCGTCCTATATTGGAGCGATACAAACATTACAACGGTACTGAGGGCAACTCGCCGGCGACAGAGCAGCAATCAGAGAGCTACGGAACAGCCGCCACACTCCAGCCGGATGTGGAGGACATCAACCAGGATAACACCCTCAACGAATACGAGAAGTACTATCAGTACAAGGTAGTCCTGCGTCCGGACATGATGGAGGTAGGCCGCCAGCATATCACGGAGAAGAAAGTGAGGAAAGTGACACTGCGCAACGGCGAGACGGCGGACGTGACATGGTATCAGTTCAAGATACCTTTGCGCGGCGACAGTGCCACCGTGCAGAAAGTAGGTTCCATACGCAACTGGAAATCCATCCGTTTCATGCGTCTCTACCTGACAGGCTTTGAGCATGAGACCCACCTGCGACTGGGCACTCTGAGTCTGGTGCGCGGCGAATGGCGCCAGTACAACCGCGATCTGGCTCCCGTTGGCACCAGCGTGAACACAGGTGCGGAACTGAACGTACAGGCTGTGAATATAGAGGAGAACTCCACCCGCTCGCCGGTCAACTACGTGCTGCCTCCGGGGGTAAGCCGTCAGACTGATCCGGGACAGGCACAACTGATTGCCCAGAACGAGCAGGCGATGGTGATGCGTGTGACCAACCTGAGTCCGCATGACGCACGAGCCGTATATAAGAACACCGGTTATGACATGCGCCAATACAAGAAACTGCAGATGTTCGTCCATGCCGAGCAGATGCGTGCCCTGGATCCGGATCTGAAGGACGGTGACCTGACCTGTTTCATCCGTCTGGGTACAGACCTCAAGAACAACTACTACGAATACGAGATTCCGCTCAAACTGACGGACGAAGGATTGTATAACAACAACTCCGAGGCCGACCGACTCAAGGTATGGCCGGAGGAGAACATGTTTGATTTCCCGTTCACGGTTCTCACCCAAGCCAAGACTGCGCGCAACAAGGCCAAACGCGCAGGCAATGCCGGTGTAGGCAACACCATCCCTTACGTCATCTACGACGACGAATCCGGCAAGCCCCAGAACAAGATTACCGTGCTGGGTAACCCGACGCTGGAGGAAGTGGAGAGCATCATGATAGGTATCCGCAACAACGGGCAGCACGATGCGAGCGGCGAAGTATGGGTGAACGAGCTCAGGCTAAGCCAGTTCAACGAGCAAGGCGGTGTGGCAGCCATGGCGAATGCAGCCCTGGCAGTGAGCGACATTGCGCAAGTGAATGTAGCCGGACGGTTGGAGACTGCCGGATACGGCTCAATCGAATCGAACGTGCTGGACAGAAACATGGATAATTTCTACCAGTTGTCGGTGAGTGCGGCTCTGGAGGCAGGACGTCTGTTCCCCGAGAAAGCCAAGATCCAGCTGCCGCTGTATGTAGCCTACTCCAACCAGACCACCTCGCCCGACTACGACCCGCTGGACACGGATATCAAGCTGTCGGAGACACTAAGTACCTATGAGACCAAGCACGAGCGCGACTCCATCAAGAACATGTCCAACACCGTGCAGGAGTCCACTTCATTCTCGGTAACAAACATGAAGGTGAATATCCACTCCAAGAAACGCGACATGTTCTACGACCCTGCCAACTTCTCTGTCTCAGCCTCCTACAACAAGCAGAGCGAACATTCGCCGGAGATGGAGACCAACTATACCACCGACCACAAGGGCGCGTTCCTGTACGCCTATAATTTCAACCCCAAACCGTGGGAACCCTTCAAGAACGTGAAGAAAGTGGAGAAAGTCAAAGTGCTGAAAGAGGCCAATATCTACTATCTGCCCCAGTCATGGGCGTTCAACATGAACATGCACCGCACCTTCAGCCACATGAAGATGCGCGACCTCGCCGGTGCCAGCAACGATGCCATGGATCTGACGTTCAGCAAGGATTTCACGTGGGATAGAAACGTGGACATCAAATACGACCTGACGAAGAACATGAAGTTCTCGCTACAAACAGCGTTTAATGCAATCATCGATGAAGGACTATACACGCCCGAGATCTTGAAAGACCGCTATTTCGACAAAGAGTTCAACCACGACAAATATGAAGCCTGGCGCGACACAATCCAGCGCTCGCTGGCGAAGTTCGGTTCGCCCTACACCTACCAGCAGGTGTTCACCGCCAGTTGGAACGTGCCGTTCAACCGTATTCCGTACCTCGACCCGCTGACTGCCAATGCATCGTATAATGCCAATTACAACTGGACCCGCACCGCCTCCACCACTACGGGCAAAGACCTGGGTAACACAGTCAGCAGTCTGCAGAGCTGGCAGATAGACGGAGGTATCAATTTCGAGACATGGTACAACAAATCCAAGTATTGGAAACAGATGACGCAGCGCTATAGCGGACGTCCCAGCCGCCGTGCGTTCCGGCCCAAGACGTACACCCAGACGGTCAATCTGAAAAAAGGCGAGGCGATAGAGGTGACCCACCGCCTGGCCAGCGAACTGCTGACACTCAAGATTACGGATGCGGAAGGACGACCGGTAGCGGCATCGTTTGTGCCCAACGGAAGCAGCAAAATGACTATCACGCCCAAGGCGGACTGCGAGAACGCACTGGTGACCGTCACCACGCGCGACCCGAACCAACGCACGCCGGCACAGGTAACGGGCGACATGTTCGCTTATCTGGGAACCATGTTCCGCAGACTGCAGGTCACCTACCGCGAGACGAACTCCATGACGCTGCCCGGATTTGAGCCGGAGGCGGGATTCATGGGACAAAGGAAAGCAGGCGGCAGATGGGCACCTGGCTATGATTTCGCCTTTGGTTTTATCCCGGGAGACATGGTTGAGCGCGCCAAGACGCACGGATGGCTGTCCGGCGACACCTCTGTTATCCAGCCTGCCACACGCGCCCACACCAGCGATTTGGATATCAAGCTGACCATGGAGCCCCTGCCGGGACTGAAGATCCAGCTGAACGGCAAGCGGTATATGGCGCAATCGACATCCATCATCTACAGCTACGACCAGTTGCAGGAGACGATGACGGGATCGTTCAACATCACGCAGGTGGCTATCGGAACGATTTTCTCGCGTATCGGCAGACAGGATGAGGACTTCGCCAACTCCGCATACACTCAGTTCCTTGCCAACCGCGAGATACTGACCGGACGCGTACAAGACCAGTACACAGGACTCATACTGCCCTCCACCGGATTTATGAAAGACATTCCGCAGGGAACGGTTTACGACCCCGCCAAGCACGGCCGCGTGAGCAACAACTCCGCCGATGTGCTGGTGCCGGCGTTCTTAGCCGCCTACACAGGCAGGGATGCCAACCGTATAGGGCTCAATCCGTTCCTGGGTATTCTGAATATCCTGCCTAACTGGAGTGTGACCTGCGACGGTCTGGGCAAACTGCCATGGATGCGGGATCATTTCCGCGCTGTGACACTGACGCATGCCTACACCTGCAAATACGCCATCGGTTCGTATGGCAGCTACTCGACATGGGTAGGCATAGACGGCACGAACAAACAGACCGGTTTCGTACGCGATGTGACAACCGATGCCCCACACCCGAGTTCGGCATACGATATCAGCAATGTGACCATAACCGAGGCGTTCAGCCCGCTCATCGGACTGAATCTGACGATGAAGAACTCGCTGAGCGTGAAAGCCGAATACCGCAAGCAGCGCAACCTGGCGCTGAATGTGACCAGCGTGCAGTTGACCGAGGGACACACCAGCGAGTTTGTGGTAGGCGCAGGCTATACCATCAAGAACCTCAATTTCATTGCCAGAAAACGTGACGGCGGGCAGACCAAGGTCAGCAACGACCTGAAACTGCAAGTGGATGTGTCGTACAAGGATGTGAAGACACTGCTGCGCAAGATAGACGAGAATATCACCCAGGCTTCGTCGGGCAACAAAGTCTTTGCCATCAAGGTTTCGGCAGACTATGTGCTGAGCCAGAAAATCAATCTGCAGCTGTTCTACGACCATCAGGGCACCACGCCGCTTATCAGCACCAGCTATCCCGTCAAGGCGGATAATGTGGGCATCAATATCAAGCTGATGCTGACGAGGTAAGGCAATGTACAATTTACAATGTACAATGTACAATGTACAAAGCGTCCTATAAGCTTTTGTACGAACTTGATAGAAAGTACGTATCTTAAAACTTTGTACTAAACTCCTAAAGCCCTTTGTTAATTGTGAATTGTTAATTGTTAATTGTTAATTGTTAATTGTTTAGAGTAGGTATCATAGGACCGGAGGCAAGCGGCAAAAGCACACTGGCCTCGTATCTGGCTAAGCGCTACAAAGGTACGCTGGTGCCTGAATACGCACGGGAGTATGTGGAGCAAAAAGGCACCACCGATGTCTCTTACGAAGAGTTGTGCGGGATTGCCCGTCACCAGATAGAGCAAATTCGGTCTATCAGCCCAAAGGGCGGTCTGTCAGCGGAGCGATCTGTCAGTGAAACGGTCTGTCAGCCGGAGGCGGTCTTTTTCGACACCGAACTGATTGTCACGAAGGTCTGGTTTGACTATGCGTTCGGGAGAGTGCCGGAATGGCTCAATGAGGCGATCAAGGCCTACCCGATGGATGTGTATCTGCTCTGCTACCCTGACCTGCCATGGGCGCAGGACGGCGCACGATACAACGGCAGCGAGGCTAAGCGTCGGGAGTTGTATGACCGCTATGAGCAGGAGATACAGGCACTGGATATCCCCTATTACATCATCCGGCACAAGGAAGGCAGGCGGGGAGCCTAAGCCGACCGAGAAGAGGGACGACGTGATTCGACCGTCAGGTCGGGAACGCGACCATCACGCGACCATGTTACGACGACGACATAACGACAATTATAGAAGAATTATCTGAGGATTATA